>Ga0123341_1005620_pt1 | contig 11208 bp, 6 predicted proteins | sample Turbeapinknodule_FD_89959 | JGI IMG/M metagenome (GOLD analysis project Ga0123341, IMG submission 89959) | Root nodule microbial communities of legume samples collected from Mexico - Turtle bean Mexico pink nodule | ecosystem: Host-associated > Plants > Roots > Nodule | place: Mexico: Nepantla... | reverse complement strand
TATATATAATTTGAGTATGTTATTTTAACTTTTCCAAAAAAATATTGGTGAAGATCCTAATTAATATACTCTTAAGAATTCAAATCTTATTTTATCACGTACCCTTTGTTTCTTTTCTTCTTTTTTCATTATTCTATTTTTTTTACTCCATCCAAATAATCATGTTAACCTATTTCACCATTGGATGCCTGTAAAATTGCTGAGACTGAACTAGAAAATAATGCAAATAGATCACCTCTAAGATACTGTAAATTGATGTATAAATTCAATGAATCCCAAAAAAAATCATAATTTTTAATGAAATTAGTCGGTATATGACTTATTGGTAAAGTTGTAAAGAGTAAAATAACACAACAAAACTATTTCTTGCTTCATCCTTACACGTTTCTTCCTTCTTTAAGAAAGAATTAACCTTTTCAGTTGTTATAAGTACACGTTTCTACTTTTCTTCTCCAAATTTATATGGGATTCCTTATATATATATATAATTATAATTATAATTGAAAGGAGGACAAATAGAAACATTTTTCTCCTCTTTCTCATTCATCAAGGCTAAAAGTTTTTCAACAATTTTTAATTTTGTCTTAGCATACTTAAATACCCTTGTCTCAACTCGTAAGTTGTTTTAAGTTATAAAAATCGTGTAAAATTGAGATTTAAAGTTGTTCTATGTCACATAATACCTACATCACTTTTCTCTTTCTGATACAGTGCTTCAGAGACTATTGTTGGAGACTCTATTGTTGTAGTAGAGACGGTTGTTTTTAGATTCCAAGATAACAAGTTTTTAAGATAAAGAGTTGTAATGAGATAATGAGATAGTGAGAACAAGGTCTCTGACGCAATAGTGTGAAAGAGAGACATCATTGAGTAATTACTCAAACCCACAAAAATTCTACATTTCTTCCCAAATAGACTCTTAAATGAGTAGATATAACAGATTTGTAGAATTATATGAGTTTGAAATTGAATGAGTTAATGAATATATTTGAATAGTTTGTTGAATCAAGTTAAATGAAATGTTTGATGAGAATTTGTTGTTTGATTTTAGATGATTTTGATTTAAAAATCATATATGTGTATAGATTTACATAATAGCTCAATGACTCAATGAGAGTGCTTGTATAATTTTGAGTAGAAACTTTCAATGAAATGTATAAATTTTATAAATTTATGAATTGAATGAAATGTTAGGTCAAAATTTAAAGAGGTTTATGCAGAATTTTTTTGCATATCTTGCTTAAGCGAGATAATTCTCACTCGAGCAAGATAAAATGAAAAGATAGGGTGCTCTCGAGTCCCTTCTTGCTCAAGCGAGTAAATTCTCGCTCAAACGAGACCTAGGATGAAATTCTGGATGCTCTCGGATTAAATCTCCCTCAAACGAGAGAATTTTCGCTTGAGAAAGAATGGACCTCGATCAAGCTAGACTTAAAAAAACTGAAAGTTTTATATTTGCTTTTAAAATGTTGGTTTATTTATTTATGTATAGTTTTACTTTAAATTTTTATTTCATGTATATTTAATTGAAAGTCTCTTTAATTAGGCATTTATATGATTAGTAAATGAATTGTATATTTTGAAAATTCTAAACTTTGGTATGATTTGATTAATTGATGTTGGATATTGCGAGATTTAAAATATAAATTTTAATAAAGACATAGTATTTTTATGAAAGAAAATATCGTGTTAAGATTGTTTAGGAAGTGTATTAACTAGAAATTCGTCTAGAAGGAGATATTTTGACTATTATTCAGGTGGTGAGAGTCGAAGGAGGTTCATATGAATGGATAAGTTGTTTGAAATATAACTAACTTGACATGTTATATGAGATTACTAGGAGAGAGATGATATTGAGATTACTTATACGCATAGCTGTGTGAATTTCACAGTGATATAGTACGACAGGTGCAGATCTCTGAGTCTAAGTCAACGCACGAGTCTTCCAGAAGTAAATTTAAGTGTTTATGTGTTGTGAGTCCGTATAAGTATAACATGTGAATGATAAATTATGAATTTTAATAGATACTTGATAGTTTATGAAAGATAAATTATAGATTTTTTTGTGAAATTGTATGAGACTTGATGAATTATGTTTATTAATTTGAAATTAAAATTATATATAAAAAAAATTATAGTTAGATTATCCTATTATTTGTTTCTTTATTCGTGATAACACAAAAACATATGAGATTGTAAGAAATAAAATTTCTTGTTAGTTTTAAAACTTTTGATTTATATATGAAGAGGTTAAAATGTCTAAAAAGGGATAATTTTTTTTGAGATACTTGTTTTACGGGTAAAAGGGTAAAAGTTAGGGTTGTTACAATTCTTAACAGATTTTAGTGATAATATAAGTGATTTCAATTTTAGAATTGTCACTTCAGAAAAGACTTTAAACTAGCTTAAGCATTGATTTTGATCCCCTGCATTGAACACCGCCAAAAGAATTAGGAGAGAATAATTTAATGCATACTCTACTTGGCTTATCAAAAGTGGGCAATAAACCATATTGTTAGCTTAAGCAAAAACCTTAGTCCTGTTTCAGTCTCCAGCAACAACCCAACTGCAAAGCCACTTCTTTTTCCTTTGGTCTGAATCTATACTTTTTGCTTACAGAGTCGTCATATATCATATATGGCTATTTCTTCAGAAACAGGAAAATGCATAATGTTTGAGTTAAAATGTACACCATGACTTTATGAATAAAGAAAACACACACATTGATACAATTCACATGTCACCTAAGAACAAACGGACCCATACACGCCACAGCTGAGGAGGGGGAAAAATCATAATAAAGGTGAGACAAATAATGGATCACCTGCTACTCGTACACAAAGCAGAGTTCACAACCAAAAGTAACATACGAATCATACTGTGTACCGAGATTTATCCATTTATTGATTTTCATATACAAGTCGAATTGACTAACATCATTTGGTAACAAAATTTGAGATGGTGGAGGGGGATTTGGGTTGTGAACAAGATAGAAGAAACTTGGGTGTCTATCCTAATCTGCTGCAGACAAAATTGAAAATGGAGGCTCCTTGAATGAGTGTGACGCAAGGATTAAGGGAATAAATGACACTTCGGAATATCTAGTGTCAAGATGATTCGGTACAAGCAGTCAATCTCCACAATTATCCCTTCATACATCCAATTCACGATGAAAAGAAATCAAGTTCCTCTGGAACCTTCCACAGTATACACAACAGATTGACTGGAGGGCTGAATGAATGGATTTTAAGTGTACTAGATGATTTACTCGTCACTACATTGACAATGAAGTGGGTGCTGCATGCTAGAGGCAGAGTCATTAACAAAACTGTACAATTTTCTCATATTACAACCCATGTATTGAGCATTATATTTAATGATTCATGAAGACCTTATCATCAGTGTCACCTTTCCTACTCCAGAAGCGATTGAGATGCAGAAGCTGCCAAATATCAAACAGTGTGTCAAAAACATTACAAGGGATGATAACACAGACACATTCAAAATTATGAGTTTGATGTAATTCAAACATGAGAATGCTATTTTTTCATACTTCAATCAAAGAACATGAACAAACACACGAGGATACAGCATCTTCCATGCGACATCCAATGTGAATGGGTGGATACAATATGCATAGAAGATTGGTGCAATTAATACCTACAACCAACCATCATGAAGAACATAAAAGGCTTCCACCAATAAGTCATGATGGGGTTGTTTAACCTCCGTTTTACTTGGGATAAGATAAGTTAGACAACCTACTTGACAGGGATTGTCAAACTTAACCCAAATAAAACGAAAAACAGCTTATGACAGTTGATTGGTGCCATCATTACCTATAATCAACTATCTTAAAGTAGATAAGGGAATTGCACATCTCACTCAATATTGGGTTGTTTAACCCCATTTTTGCTTCGGGTATGTTGGACGATCCTCTTATCTAATAGATACTTCCATGCACAAGGAACAAGATTGATAAAAGAAAGGCATGGACTGAAATTGATTACAATTACCTTCAGGATTTTGAGCTCCACTTGAAGGTTTGCCAATTTTCTCTGCAATTTCTGCTATGATCAATCGAGACAAAAGAAGCCCCGCAATAAAAGCACCAAGAACTAGCATCATGAAAACTTCAGTCCATCCCCTTGTTGAAATGAACCCAGTGAGAAGAGGACCAAGAGCTGCACCAACAGATCCAGTACCATCTATAATTGCAGTCACTGTTGCTAGAGCACGAGAATCACCTTTGAGAGAACTGTGTGTGCCCAAGTCAGCAGAGACAGCAGTGGTGATCAGTGCATAGGGCCCATTTACTAATAATCCAGTCACCATCATAAGACCAATGTTGGCATTCAAAGAAACACTTCCATAATGCTGGTATAAAAGCATAGAAGGAATAGCTGCATACATGAAGCTGGCCGCAGTTATAGCGCGGGCATTGAGTTTATCAGATATGTAGCCAGCAAGGATACCCCCCACAATGCCCCCTACATCGAACAAGGTTGAAAGGTTTCCAGCAGACTTAACAGAGATATACTTCCCACCAATTTCTGCAATATGAAGATATAAACATTTATGATCCATGCAATTAAAGTTCCAATGGAATAGGCCACCCCATATCATCAAATGCAAAAGTTCTGCAGTTTTCTTTAATGATTATTTTCTATCAGTTCAAAAGATTAAAATCATTAACCAAAAATCATTGTTGGTGTGGCTTTTAAAATCGATATTGTAAAATTTCCGTACATAACTTGGCATACATGATTGGATGTGGTGCGTAATTGAATGATAATGAAACATTTGTTACGTGGTCAGTAAATAACTTACTTTATCTACACGAAAATAACCAGATGATAGATTTTTTATTGGCTTTTAACCAAAGAACTAAACAGAACATGAAACTGGGGTCACACTAGTCCAACAACCAATTAGTATTCAAAGACGAATACTACATCTACTACAAGGCTGAAGTTCTTGTTAACAACAATTACAGAAAAATAATAGCTCCCAAGTTTGGTCAAATATTTTCATTTCAGTCAAATTGCAGTCATATAATAGTGAAAACCAGACCAATTTATGTTCATATAGAAGACAGTGATTGGATTTTCCATCACATAAAACATATCAATATCCATAAATTTGTAAGAGACAACATTTACGCGAGCAACGTGCTTCCACTGTTTATAAATTTTGAAAATGGCTCAACAAACAAACAACCAAACATGTTTCATCTAGTCTGATATTAGAATTATAGATTAAAATTATAGATGTTGTTCTAATCTCCATTTTTCTTTTTTTCTTTTTTTTTAATAATATTTTTTAATGATGCTTAATATAAAAGGTTTTATAAAGAAACAAACAAGCATAACACCGATCAAAACCTTAGGTCCTCCTTACACAGGAAAAGACTTGCATGAACAAATAACTAGTACTTTCAACTTTCATCAACTCACACAACAGAGAAAATGCTTTGTATCTTAATTGGGGAGCTAGACTATAAAATGTGATGATCGATCATTACCTGTCTGAGTCAAGTAAAACGGCAACCAATACAAGAACGTGTAGGCAACAAGCTTGGCGAAGAAAAGGCACAACGCAAAAGGAATCACTCCTGGAATCATGCACGCCTCAACAAGCCCAATGCCTCTTCTATTCACAGACGCTTCTCTGTGAACGCAATCACCACTTTTCTGCACCTGAGCTTCTTCATCACCACCATGAACAGAAGAATAGAAGCCCACATCCTCAGGATAAGGAGCCAAGAACAAAAAAACAATGACCCCACCAGACACGATCAAAGCACCGGGCACAACAAAAGACCAACCCCACCCATAATCCAAAACACTCGCAGCAAGAAGAGAGCCAGTAATGTTACCAACAGAAGTGTGCGCGTTCCAAACTCCCATGATAAGCCCCCTCTTCCTCTTCCCGAACCAGTTACCGATAACCGCCACAACCGAAGGCCAACCCGTGGCTTGAAACATGCCCGCGATCATTTGCATGGAGAGATAGAACCAAAAATTATGGACGTTCCAGAAGTACCCCATTCCGAAAAGCCCGACGAATATGCCGCTACCGACCATTCCAGAAGCTAGGAACAATCGAAGGTCTAGGGTATCTCCCAAGTGGCCCGCCGTGTACATCCCAATGGAGTAACACGCGAGAAACGCCACGTCGATCTCGCCCAACTTTGATGTTCCATCGTGGCCGTTGAAGGGGATCCAACCCTCGCTTTCAACCTTGTGCTCCGGGCACAACACGCTCTTCACTATCCCAGTGGGTTTTCTGGAGGCGTGATAGCAGGCGTATGCCAGGAAGGTGATGAACAGAACCATGTAGCGGTGCGTGTGGAAGCTCCATTCTTTGGCTCGTATTAGCAGAATCCCAGGTGGGGTTCCAGCACAAAGGTCGCAATGGCGAGACATGGTTGATGTTGTTGTGAGATGGGAACGGTTGGTTGGTGTCGGACTGAGAAAGAGAAAAGCTTTTGGGGGAGGGATAAGAGGGGCAGCGACAATGGCGTGTGAGAGTGAGAAAACCGTGGCAATGACTGACTGATGAATTCAGAGACTGCCACGTGGAGTTAGAGATCGGTGGTGTAGAATGACTGGCGTCACCACCGTTCAATTTGGCGGCTACACCTGGCTTGTGTTACTCTTTTGTAGTAGTAAGTTTTTTTTGTGTTATTTGTATGGGTCTATTTTTTGTTATTACGTGTTGTAATGATACAGACAGATAAGGCTTGCCACGTGTCCCAATTACGTTTAATGACACGTGGAATTTTCTGGTCTCCTAATGGGGAACACACATATTATATGGACTTTGGATCAGTTTTCTCACATCTGGGATACAAGTTCTGTAATTTATGTTAATAAAGATAAAATGATTTCCTGGTAAATGAACATCAACATATAAAATTAAGTATATTAACATTTAATGAATTATATGCACTTTCAAAGAGTCATTTTTGTGGAAGTCCATCACCTTAAATATAATTTCATTTAATTTATTTATTTTCTATAGCTAATAATCACTAAAAAACAAACTATTCTCATTATCTATCTGTAAACATGGTATTTATGTTGTAACTGCTTTGTAACTTAATTAACTTACTTAAAATCTAATTAATGAGATTATATACAATTTTATTATAATAAGCTTAATTCATATTCTTTCCTATATTCTTATATTGATTTTATATTATCTTCTTTGACATCAGAATATTTTTTAGCTAATTTTTTCTTGCGTTTGATATAATTGATATAATCATATGGTGGAACAATTGATATAATTTTTTAGATAAATATGTCTCTTATACTTATGTATAGTCTTTGGTTGAATTTTTAATGTAACTTTTATATGAGAGCATTTTATATGGGCATAGTGACAAGTTTATGGTTGAACTTTTAGTACAATTTTCTATACCCGTGTCTTTCGTACCTCATGTGAATGAATCAATTTTCTATTTATCTATATCTTTCACATTTACATGGACACATATACTCATGTGGTCAAACCTCTAGAGCAAATGTTTACCTAAGCACATCTCTTACATAATATGAATTCAACCACATATTTGAAATCAAACCTATGGATCAATTTTCAATATAAGTGCATCTCCTACACTCATGGATGCAACCAAAATCATACTCATGGATGCAACCAAAATCATGTGGTCAAACTTCTTTTGCAATTTTCTTGGAAAATGTCTCTCACACCCATTTGAATGTAGTCACACTCCTATGGTAATAATTTTCTTTATGAACATATCTACCACACCCATGTGAACTTAATCACAACCTCATGATCAAACCTCTGGTGCATTTATTTACATGAATACGCTTTTTACAACCATGTGTACATGACCACAACCTTGTTATCAAACTTTTAATACAATGTGGACGCAAACACATTATGATATTTTATGCAAAAAAAAATGTATGAGTATGTCTCCTATAATCAAGTAGTTGTAACCATACTTGTGGTCGAATTTCTAGTGCAAATTTCTAGAAGAGTGCATCACTAAGACTAATGTAGTCACACATTTGTCATCGAACCTCTAGTGCAATTTCACACACCTTTGGTGTCAATTTTTCCATATGACTAATGGTTGTCATTTAACAGTCAAAAAAATAATTTTAATATAGACCGTCTAACCAGTACTAGATTGTCTAACACCAAATAGATGATAATATAGATAAGGTTAGATGACCTCAAGTCATCTCCTAACGAATCCAATAGTAAATTCTGTCAATTGATGTTTAAAAATTATTTATAAGCAAAAGGTTAGAAATAACAATAAAGCTAAAGATAAAGGGAGATTAAGATTGTTATGCAGAAAATTAAGATAGACAATTATAAAATAGTAAAAAAAGCAAGTCAACTCTCAAGTTCATTCAATAGTGAATTCTTCACTGATTATCTTAAGATTTTCACTCTTTCAATTCTTACACGGATGCCAAAATTAATCAAAATAAGTGTTAATCAAATTCAACATAATTTTATCAGCATAACAAGCGTCTAATGACGTATTCAATATCTCACTCATCTCATCTCCAAGCATATATTCGTGGGATGCTTATCTTTTATCCCTTGAACTAAGCAAACAAGTGATTGATTAAAACTAAGTGAACTAACTAAGAATTATAATAAAATAAGATAATTGAATTCTTAACAAACGTTCAAAAACAATTTCTTAACAAAAACTATAGAATTGAAAAAGATCATACATTCTAACTTTCAGGTGATTTGACTCACTCATAGTGGTAGACACTTGTATTAGATAGTTTATTCTAAGAAATATTACACGTCTACTGCGACTAAAACAAAATATTAGTAGAAATAACAGGTAAGGCTAAAATAAACTCAATTATATGAATCTCAATTAAAAAAATAGATTTATTTATTATTACAACCCAATAATCTATTATTAAGCTTTAAAATATAAATAAAATTATGCTCATCAATAACCATGTCTCTCACACCTTTATGGACACATCCACAACCATGTGGTCCAACTTCTTAAAACTTTTAGTATGAACACATCCTTTATAGTTATGGATGTAATCATGGTCATGTGGTCAAACCACTAGTGCAATTTTTTTTATACAAGTGCATCTATCATACTCGTGAATGCAACCACAACTTTAGTAATCCTTGGATGAAAATTTATATATGATAATATAAGTGAGTCTTCAACACCCATGTCAACTCTCACACTTGTTTGAATGGAGCGTACAATTTGTTAATTAGTGTGTCTCTCGAGCCTATTTGGACATATCCACAACCTTATGATTGAATTCTTAGTATAGTTTTTTATCATGTCTCCCGCTTCTTTAAGGGCACAACCATACTTGTATGTCAAATTTATAATGCATTTTCTTTTCAAGTGCACCTCTTATGCCTATATGGTGCAACCACATTCAAGTAATTTTAAAAATAAGATTAAATATATTAAAGTTGGTAAAAAATTAATTACACAAGTAATGAATTCCCTCCTTATTAAACTTGATATGTGCAATATATTTATATTGTTTCACATGTTTATGTTATGTTTATCTATATATGTCACGTAAAATACCCATAAATAGTTAAATACAAAAATTTATACTCATACAAATGATAAAACGCAGCTAACTAATTTCACATTCATAAGTTAATTTAAAAAATAGTTAAATTAATTCACTTTATTTTATTACAAATATATTTTCCCTTGTTATTGTATTTTCTTTATTTTAAAAAAATGCAATATTTTTACTCCATTTTGTCAACATCAACTTGTGTTTAATAACTTATTAATTTGCCTATTATTAATTGTTTGACCCTTGTTTGTTGACCATTGAGCATTTTTAGTTTGACTTTGCACCTTAAACATTTCTAGCCTGGTATTGCGTTGTGAGAATTCCTAGCTTGACTTTGCACCTTGAACGCTTCTAGTTCGACTTCAAGCCTTAAACACTTCTAACTTAACTTCACACCTTGAGCACTTCTAGTTTGGCTTCACACCTTGAAAATTTCTTGTTTGACTAAGTATTTCTAACTTGGCTTCACCTCTTATTTGTTTCTAGCTTGACTTCATATTTTAAACGTTTATACATTTTGAGCCTTTTTATCTCGAATGTGTGCGTTGAGCATCACATAAAATCTTTAGATTAGTTTCACTTAAACATAAAAAAAACACCAAATGACATAATCATGCTTAAAAAAAGAGCATCAAACAACACAACCAAACTAAAAAAAAACATTCAATACCACAATTTAACCATGTTGAAAATAAAAAAGTAGCAACACATCCATGCTTAATAAAATATTAAAACATATAAGTATTACAAGTATACCTTTTGATTAACTCTCATAATACATGAAGATTATTTGAATATAAGGTTTGATTAATAATAAACATTACACTTACTTTTATAAAAGTGCTTAAAGCTCTTAACAAAGACTATAAAGTTGTACTCTAATCGTACTACCATAAATAGTAATACTAAATATTATTCTGAATTTTTATATAAAAAAAAACTTAATAAATCTTAGATTAAACATTAACCATTGTCCTTCAATATTTATAAATAAATATTAAACATTATTATTCATTATTTATAAATGAGCATTAAAGAGTACACTTCAATCTCTATAAATTAACATTAAACATTATGTTTCATTCTTTAAAGTTTGATGTTGGTGGTAAATGTCCTTATGTATTCTTAATGCAATCACACTAATCAAAATGCTTTGATTGAATACAAATGATAATGATACTTTGTAGCAGGGTTTAGGTACATAATGTACTTTCATGGGTGGTTTAAAACATGCCACAATCTTCACAAAAGTGTTTTTCAACACGTAACAGCTGAAAATTGGTATAGAAGTTATGGTAGATGCAATGAGTCCTTGGGAGAAGAATCTTGTAATGGTTTCACATGTGCATTGCCTCGTGTTTTCGAAGGGGGAAGGTGAGAATCTTCATTGTTTCAGCTCAGGTATAAGTTTATTTTCGTTCACTGTTTAGGTTTTTTTGCAGGTTTCACAACATTCACATTATACATATTTAAAGTCTTATATGAATGCTCACGTGTAAGTAGATAAGGACAAGTTAACCTTCTTGTTTTCATGAAAAAAATTACATATATATAGTTATTAATTTTTATATATTTGTTTTTCATACTTTATCATATCATATGTTAAAAATTAATAATACAATGT
>Ga0123341_1005619_pt1 | contig 11209 bp, 11 predicted proteins | sample Turbeapinknodule_FD_89959 | JGI IMG/M metagenome (GOLD analysis project Ga0123341, IMG submission 89959) | Root nodule microbial communities of legume samples collected from Mexico - Turtle bean Mexico pink nodule | ecosystem: Host-associated > Plants > Roots > Nodule | place: Mexico: Nepantla... | reverse complement strand
GTTCTCCATCTGGGCGATCGCCTGGCATGTTGAAGATCGGAGCACGCCAACTTAATAACTGGCGATTACACGAACCACCCGACTTCCTTCCCTTCTGCCACTCTGGCGCCTTATCCACACGCCCCTCCCACCTTCTTCTCAAGCTTTCTCCTCCACCTTCTCTTCCACCGTTCGTCACTTTTGCAACTCTTTTCACGGTGGTGGGTTTAGGGATTGGTGACCAAAGGTAATACATTTTGTATTCATTTCTTTATTAAGTGAAACATTCATGTTGTGTGATTTGTGTTGGGTGATCTTTGTTATTTGCCAAGTGTTACTTAGTTTGTGTAACTATGTATGCTTTTTTAGTATTTTTTTTCTCCAAAAAAGACATTTTCTGGTTGGGGTAGGGCATGATGTAGGGACAAAGTGAGGTAAATCAGGTTTTTAGAGACCAAGAGTGTAGGGCAATGTCAAGGAAGCACAAAATTCACTGAACTTAGAGGGTGACAGTATGTGGTGACCCTAGTAGGAATATGTGGTGACCCACATTAGACTTCATGCAGATACCGAGTGAAACTTTTTTTGGAAATCTGAAGTGAGTGTTCGTGTTGGTTGGGATGAGCATGATGTGGGGAGAAAATGATTTAAATTAGGATTTTAGAGGCCATGAGTTTAAGGCATTGTCAAGTAACACAAAATTCACTCTACTTAGAGAGTGACAGTATGTGGTGACCCTAGTACAAATATGTGATGACCCACATTACACTTCTTGCACAGACCCATAAAACTTTTTCTGAAAATGTGAAGTGAGTGTTTGTGTTGGGTGGGTGGGCATGAGATGGGGAGAAAGTAGTTTGAATCAGGTCTTTAGAGGCCGTGAGTGTAGAGCAATATCAAGTGAGTACAAAAATTCACTGAACTTAGAGAGTGACAGTATGTGGTGACCCTAGTACGAATATGTGGTGACCCACATTACACTTCCTGCACAAACTGGGTGAAACTTTTTTCTGGAAATGTCAAGTGAGTGTTCGTGTTGGTTATGGAGGGCATGAGGTGGGGAGAAAGTGGGTTAAATGAGGGCTTTAGAGACCATGATAGTATGCCAGTGTGAACTAACCACAAAATTCACTCAACTTATAGAGGGGCAGTATGTTGTGACCCTAGTAGGAATATGTGGTGACCCACATTACACTTCATGCACAAACCTAGGGAAACTTTTTCTGTAAATGGGAAGTGAGTGTTCGTGTTACTAAAAGTTCTTTTATTGTTAACTAAAAATTGATTTTCATAATTTTTTCAGGATGAACTTCAAGAATTCCGTCAGGAAATGGTTTGCAATTAGGTGCTAGATGCACATAATGCAGAACGAGAAATTGTGATGATAGAATTCAATTTTCGTGGTAGTTCAGAATAATGTTGGTTCAAAGTCTGCTGCATTTGAAGTTTGATGTCATGCAATTGTCTACTTATTTGTTAGATGTCTTAGAGAATATGAACAATTTCTTACATGTAGTTTGTAATGAAATGTGTATGCATTTGTTTAATGAATTTCTGTAAATGTTGTATAAAGTAAGTATTAAAAGACCTAGTAAGGGTCCAAAGAGCATTAAAAATGTAGAAGTATAATTCCTTACATAGAGTTGCATCGATTTGAACAATGTTTCAATTTTTTAATGCAATAAATGAACACCAATATTGTTGTAGCATAACATATAGCAGAGGTTTTAATTACACTTAATTTTACTTTCCATGATTTTTTATTATCATGACATGGTTTTCCATAAATGGTTTTATTGATATTGAACTCAAATGGTCCATTAACAGGTGTCATATACTTTGGAAGATAACTTTTATGGTCGTCCCTGGTGAAAGATGAGTTGGTTCTCAATTCCTTGGACTCAGTGAAAAGAAACTTATAAATATTTACATTTTCCCATTTTGCTGCACTAAAATAAGTGTAAAGTCAAGAATATTAATTTACGGTAGAAAATTTGGTCACTTTTTTACCAACTGTTTGGATAAAAGATATACAACTAGAATCCAAGCGAGGAAGAGAAAAGTTAATGCTACTACGCATACGCAACATTGGATCCAAAAGTTGTACTCAATGTTTCTGAAAAATTCATCACATATACAATTTTGAAATAACAAACAGAACAAAATTTCTGTCAACTGGTAGGGAATAAGTGGTGATCTATGGAGGAAAATGTAGACATGTGACAGTTTCTGCACATAGAGTACATTTTCTTAATTTGACTTGCAGAGAAAAGTGCATTCTCTCGGAAGGGCGGTGCATGAGCATGATGTTAGTGTGAAGTGAGGGAGGAGGGGCCGACCTATATGGATGCAAACAAGTGTAAGCTAAAGTGCACCCTTTCACTACTAGATCATTTTGGCACAATCCAATATTTTTAGTGCAAGCTAAATTGCACCCATTCACCAGAATGTGAAAAGAGGATGTCGAACACGAGACCTTGAAAACAGGATGTCGAAGACGAGACCGTGAAAATAGGATGTCAAAGACGAGATCGTAAAAATAGGATGTCGAAGAGGAGACCGCCACCCAACCACCGTGTAAAGAGATGCACCCATGACGACAACGAACACTAGAAGAGAAAGCTTGCGGAGAATGTGGAAGAGGATGTGGAGGTGGAGGACAAGAACAAAGAAACAGTGAAGAAGAACGTGAAAGAGTATTCAACCCCAACTTGTTAAAACCTAAATTCACATTCTAGAACACCCAAATTTTAAATCCTTTCAGATCATTTTTGTGGGCCTTCGATTATTGGCCTCATCAGAAAGGATTGGTCCTTCGACCAATTCAGAACTATATTTGCAGTGTCCAAACCATTCTCCTCTAGAGTGGGTCGGGTCCAAGGGATGCTTGTAGTGTCGGCCTGCGATGGCACTAATGTATTTGTGGCACTTTCAGTTGTGTTTACGAACTTTCAGTACAATGGTAGTAACATAGAGATCCAAGGCATTAGTTGTCAACGTGAGAAATTTAGAGAGGTCTATGTGGTGCCTGAAACTGGCAAATTTCGATTTAAGGGCTATGCTGTATTTGAGACTGCATATTATGATGCCAACACTACACACTTCATCATTTCTTTGACTGTAACTTTCCAATAATCTTCACAATATTTTAATATCCAATAATAAACTCATGTTCATTAATGGTTGCTTGTTAATGGTGTATCAAAAACAAACCCACAACGCTTAAGAAATCTTACAATCCTTTCTTGTTTAAATTTTTTATTTTAGTATGTAAATAGCATTTAAAACAACTTCAAAATTAAATAATGTAGATAGAAAATTTTCGTGTTTTTATGTCCACTAGTGCTTGGAATTTAATAGAATATAGTTTTTATAATTATTCTGCATACATAGTTATTATACTATATAGTTTAAAATTTCAAGTTAAATTTAACCCTATCTTCACATCTCTAATTAATCTCTAATTAATTGTAAGAGTTAATAAAATTAGTCTTTATGTGAAAATGTGGTGACTAGAGAGAAATGGTTGGAGTATAATGTAATAAGTAGTACCCATAGATAATTATGATTAACAATAGTTGGAACTAACAATATTGAAGTATAACAACCAATTGTAGCAATAAAAAAGTGACCATAATTATGGTCAAAGCAATGTAGTAATAAGTGGTGGTAATAATAAACCAATGAAGATGACCAAGTAGCTATGAAGATGACCAAGGAAGCAAAAGACAAAGCACATGGCGAGCAGTCATCTCAACAAACAATTCAAGACCTCACCAAGGATCTCATGAACCCGACCAGAGGAGATGGGCATAAACCAGAGCACCAACTGATCTTCCTTTTGGTCTTCTTAAGAGATAGAATATGTTGTAAATAATTATGGGCTCAATTTAGGGGTCCAAATAGCAAAGATAGGCTAGAATAAGGTGCCTTTAGCATAATAGGGGGTGTAGTTATCATTTTAGCATGTTCCTAGCCCTTTAGGAAGGAGTTTTGACCTAGTTTCTAGAAGGACAAGCCTAGGGTGCGGGTTTGACTTAGTCAAAACCTAAGGCTGCCCCTTTTTTCCCTTTTCCCATCATACCGATTTTTCTTGTTTTCCAAGGCTCTTTTACCTAGAAATAGGAGGTCTACCCATTGTATTTTTCAAGTTGAATTTGAATGAAGTAAAGAAACTATAGACAAATTGTGTGAGCTCCTAGTGAAACTTATGTCCTCCTAGGTTTGAGGTCTTATCTTGAGTGATTTGGGAAGTTCTCAAGTGGCGGCCAACACACTCATCTTGGAGCACATCACCCTCCAAGTGGCGTGACATTTCTCACCCACCACCATAAGTTTTCTCATTCCATTTTCCTTCCAATTCTCCATTCCATTTTGTGTTTTTGTCTCTTTTTTCTCTTATTGTTGTTCTCGGTTTTTGGCTCATTATTATGGTGCATCATTTGGGAGGCATGACCACCATTGATGTTCATCTTGTGCCCATTTCAATTCTGCAATTGCATTTCATCCTCACTATATCTTGTTTTTCATCTTTGCCTCTGTGAAGTGAACCTTCACACTTACTTAACCACTTCGTTAAGTTCGTGTCCAATGGGAATCTGCCTTAGGTCCTCACCATTATTGCTAAAATCCCAATCTTAAGTAAAAGTGTTACCATAAATGAAAACATCTAAAAATCAATTCACATCATGTGGTATTCAGAGCTTAGGTTTTTGATTTTACCTTATTTAGAGTTGATTGACACTTTACTTTCTTGAATTTTCAATTCCTTGTCTTTACATTAAAGCACCTTTAAATTCTTGCCTTTACTTTCAAGCACTTTTAATTTCAGCCATTTACTTTCTTGGTTTTAATTTTCAACCCTTATTCAATAGCATTATTTTGCTTTTTGAATGTTTCTTTATGTCTTTTATTGTTCTTGCCTCTTTGCCTTGAGTCATTTGTTCTTTAGTGTTTCTAGGAGTCCTTATATTTTTTTCTCTACTTGCTTTTAATTATGAAAGTTTATAAGTAATTAGAAACTTGTTTGAGTAGAAATAGATTTAAGTTCCAAACAAAAGATTTCAAGTGATCAATTATTTTGAATCCTAAACTTTTTGTGAAAATTGGAGTTATATGAAAATATACATGAAAAATTGGAGTTATTCTCCATCCTTGAAGCTTCAAAGAATACAACTTCCACTATTTAAGGTGAAACTCATCACTCATTCCATCATCTCCATTGGCTACACCTTGTATCATAGTTGGAATGTTTGAAAGCATCCTTTACCAACCTCCACAACCTATTGACTTACATTTCATTCCATCTCCCACCCCAACTAGACTGTCAAGCCTTAGACCACCACCCTTAGAAAATCCCCAAATAGCCAACCATATTAGACTAACTATGCTCAATAAATTTCTATCTTACATCTATGCTCTGCACAGTACCATCACCCATCCATGGAAGCAACTGTACTATTTCACACGCCCTCCAAACTCACCTCAGTTTCATCCATTATTTCAAGGCTTCTTCATCATAACACGTATGCTTCATAGTTTACGAAGGTACTACATGCCTTGGCCAGACCTTTCATCTTTGTGCCACACTATACGAATGCCCTTGACTTGTATTGCAGAGGAGATGGTTGAAGAATTTAGTTGTAGTTCTTCCTTTCCCTCAAGCTTGATGTGGGAGTCTCTCTTTCTCACTCTTTTATTACTTATATTGTCATCTCAGTTCCTTACTCTTAGATGAGGACAATGTGTGATTTACGTGTGGGGGAGGAGAATCGTAGTTTAGGATTTGTTTTTATTTTTGTTTGAGTTTTCTTTCTTATGTTTATGTAAAATAAAATAAAATAGCTTTCTAGGATCCTCTAATGGCTGGCATGTTTCATAATTCTTGCAAATCTTGGTTTCTTGATCTTTGTTGTTTGTTAAAAATTTAAAAATAAGTTGGTTATGAGAAATTTTGGGTTGAATCTTGAGATAGACTTTCCCTAGTGAGTTTTTTAGCCTTGATTGGTAGACCATCTAACGAATCATTTGACGATTCCTGTGATAGATCATCTAATGCTCCTTTCAGTGTGTTTCACTGATGTTTCACTAGTGCAGAAAAGGTGAAAAATGGCGATTATTTTTGCATTAACACGACGACTCTTGGACCGATGTGTTTAAGCACGTAGTTTATTCTCTTCAGGCATAGAAGATGACTATTTGACCATCGTGTTAATGACACACATAAACGACGGTTATTACCATAACCGTCGTTTTAGACCCTTCCCTGCACTATCAAGTACAATACATGCAAGAGGTATAAAATGGTGATTATGGTCATAATCGCCATTTTATACCCTCCCTTGGCTCAGCGAAAATGGGGTTCTAAAACAACAGTTATTATCATAACTGCCATTTTATACCCTCCCCGAGAGGTATAAAACAACGGTTATTTGCATGTAGGTTATGGAACACGAGCATCGATTACTCATACTTTTTCCATTGTTACCTTCACCACATCAGGGTAGAGAGGAACATTATGTAAGGTAGTGGCCTTTTGATAGACTTTTCCAATGGCCACCACCTGAGGAAAAATGTCGCCCTCTGTCAGTAACTCACATTGGCTTATCTAGCCAATGGCATCCCCCCTGACGTTGTAGGAGTTGCACAACTCCCCTTTGTGCTCTTGGGAGTGGGACTAACATGCGGCTCAACACAAAGCTATTGTGATAGAAACTCTTGTCACAACAAACGATTTTTCTCCTCTAACTCTAGCTGCACGGGCTCATCTCCTACATTAATTCTTGATGTATCTTAGTCGTCATTTCAGGTTTGGTCTCTGAGGTGTGGGAGGAGGATGAATGTTGTGGTGAAGCTCTGAAATAATGTTTAATTCCAACCCTTTTTCCAGCTGCGCGTACATAACCAGGATGCTTAGGTCATCCAATTGCTTCAACTAGGATATCTTGACAACCTTGAGGTACAAAATTACTTTGGGAGCTTTGCTCAACCAAGGAATCATGCAAGAGACCAAAATCATATAAATTTTTAATATAATTAATGCTTTAAAATAAATGCAAAAGAGCATAAAAATAACTTACAATTTTTTCTGGGACTATCCGTGATTGCTCAGAACTATATGTACCCAACTTTTTAATTAGGGCCATCTTCCATTTATGGTAGCGGGTAGGTGGCGATTGAGGTTCACTGACCCCTGTATCAATCTCAGAAGCAGTCCCCTGTCTCAATTGCTCCTTTTCCATCATCAATGATTGCTCAAGCTTATGATACCCCGAACGAGACATTAGGTGCAGGGTCACATTCTTTAATGCTATATCTTGAGCTTTCTTCTGACGATCCTATCATAAATAAAATAAACAAAGTGAATCAAATAATATTAAGTAATTAATGTTATGATTCATAAATAAAATAGTTAAGTAACTTCACTTACCGACCACTCTTCAGATTCACGGCTTTGAACAAAAGGACGCAATGTCTCCTCATCAATATTGATGTACATTAAAAAATGGTTTTGGCCTTTATAGCATCCAAAATCATAATTCATCGTCAACTGTGACTTAAACTGACAGAATTTAATGGCGATAAATATAATCTTTGATCTTAGCGGTTCCACATTAGAGATCTCAAAATGTGTATGCAAAATAATATCATGAAATTAAAATTAATCAATTAATATTAAAAAGCAATATATGATAACAATAATAATGTATACATTACCAGGAAATCCTCCCAGAGCATGTTTCAGTCGAAATTTAGACACATGATCCCATGAATTTGTCAATATGGAGAGCCTCTCACGAGCAACCACATCAAGATAGCTACTAAAAGTATCAGCATTGGGACCACAAGCCACTTCAGACGTCAATATTGAGAGGTGCACCAAGTTGGGACCTAGGCGGCCACTCTGATTATTCGTTGCACTCCATTTAGAGGAAGTTCATGTGCCAGATACGCTAAGATTACACAATAGCGACACAACGACACTTCCCTAGGAACCCTAGACAGTGGTAACATAACAGAGGTAAACCCTAGTTTCAACCTATATAAAGGGTGCTAAGAACCCTGGTAAGGTACGCATCTTTTGATACTAAAGCTATTTGATACACTCGATGTTCTTTTCCCTAATACTGACTTGAGCGTCGGAGTGCAAACGGCCACAAGGGCGCCCCTTTGTCTTTGCAGGTGAGAAGTTTCTTGACGGAGAAGGTACAATTCTCAGGCAAGGATAAAAGAGCCAGAGCAACCGTTGAAGACGACCAGCGAGGCGAGTCAACCGGACGAAACATTTGACGCCCACCGTGGGGCCCGTTTAAACAAGCTCCCACTCACAATTACGTAAGGAGTCTTAACCAACAAAATGAGGAGTACGAGACGAGTGGCAACTAGATCTGAGGGGAGGGCACCCTCCGAAGGGGATAATGTGACTACGCAGCAGGTCCTGGATACGATGCGCGCTCTCCAAGCAAAGGTAGCGGCTTCCCGAGCGGACAACGCAGAATTGCGCAGAGCCAATGAGGAATTACGAAGGGGTTTGCAACATGTAGGGGAGCGTGCGATGGACGAGTGTGCACCACCAGTACCACTTAGAGCACATCTTATGCCATTCTCGCGAGCAATCATGAATGTTGTATTACTGATCCTGCCTGTTGACCAGGATGCAAGAGCCTTGCCTCGTCAAATCTGGATCGACTTTGCGCCGTGTTAGCTTCCGTCCTTCGCCTTGATTCACCTCAAGAACCTGCAAAAGACAGAACGGCGCCGCTGCGGCCGATGACGCTCCGACGCCCAAGTCAGTGACTGAACCACCAAAATACTAAGAGAAAACTAAGAACTTCGTGAACCGTGCAAAATTCTCTCTCAGCGTACTTAAGTTCTCGCAAGCGTAAAAGAAGTATTCTAAAACGCGCGTACCTCAGATGTTCGTTAGGATTCCTTATATACCTGTGCATTTTCTCTCTCCTGACAGTTACACATCTGGACACGTGGCTCGTATCCAGCTGTACACGTGTCATCATCTGGAGCATCCTTGACTTGGGCGTCACCTCCTACTCTTCAGGCTTTCGGCTAAGTTACTTATGCAGGAAACAATTCAACGCATAACTGCCTTGGAGCGTGATCTCTTCTACGTGGCGAGTACGGGTGTTATCATACACACCTTCCCTGCGGTCTCGCCGACCGCCATCATGATCTACTTCACTTGCTTCACCGTACCTGCCTGGGTAAGCTGTTCCCCGACCTCGACCTCTGGCTAGCTAGGGAATGGCCATCTGACGACTTCATCCTCTGCTTTGAAAGCCTGGAACAAGCTTCCCTGATCCCTCGGCGATGTCCTCCTTTCGGCGATCTCTGATCACTTGGTCGTCTGGGTTCGCACCCAGCGACTTCACCACAAACCTGGTGACCGCTGGTTTAGGTATGCTAGAGATCGGAGCACGCCAACTTAATGACTGACGACTACACAAGCCCCCCGACTTCCTTCCCTTCTGCCAGCCAGGTGTCCCGTTCAACACGCGTATACTATTGCTTGCTGCCACGTCATCACTTCCGACTACCTGGGTGGTACAATTACCAACAACGTCTCTAGATCCGAAAGTCTCCTTCAAAGGGGTAGAAGACCCGGAGGCCCACCTTACAGCATTCCACACCCAGATGATGCTCACCGGGGGATCTGATGTCGTCTACTATAAGATGTTGATGAGCACCCTATCAAGCGCAGCGCTAGAATGGTTCATCAGCCTTCCCGACGAACACATTACTAGTTTTGATCAATTTGCCACATTTTTCAGGGAACAGTACCTTGTCAACAAGGCCCCCACCCGACTCTCCTACGGCGTCTTTGATGTCAAGCAGTACCAGGGAGAATCCATGAAAGATTACCTTAACAGATTTGCGATTCAAGTCATCCGCTTGAAGCTCACTAATGAGGCCATGATAGTTCATGCCTTTGTCAAGGGAATGCTACCTGGGCCCTTCAGCAAGTCACTACTAAGGGTCTACCCGAGGACGTTCACGGAGATTCGACGCTGAGAATTAGCTCACATTGCCGCAGATGACCGCCTAAGACAGAAGCAAGGCCTCGTGGCCCCTGTCCGACCATGGGCAACCACCCGACCCCAGCCTATAAGGTTCCACGAAGCAACAACAGAGAAGAAGGGGGCGGAGAAACCCGAGTGGGGCACGCACGAGACGGGATCCTCCCCGAAAGCATAATTTTCGGGTGGAGCTCAAGGAGTTAATCGCCATCCCTAACATAGCGGCAAGATTGAAGGTACCAACGAAGATTGATAGAAAGATGGGGCCTAACAAGAACGCTTGGTGTGAATTCCATCAAGCGAATGACCACCATATACAAAACTGTCTGGCCTTGGCACATCAATTAGACGAGTTAGTGAAGAGCGGATTCCTGAAGGATTACTTGCAAGAAGAAACGGACGATCAGACATTGGTGGCGATGGGAGCAGATCAGGGGCACGAGGTACCTATTCATGGAAAGGTAAACACTGTTTCAGGAGGTTTCCCAAGAAATGAGTACACCCCCCAGGCAGCAGTAGAGTCACGACAGACAGATTTTGCTCTCGATGTCGACCTCGTTTTTACGCAAGCCGATCTCCAAGATGTCCCGGTGGTAATTTCTCTAATTGCTGCCGAGAGAAGGGTACGCCATGTCCTTGTAGACCAAAGAAGTTCGCCCGACGTTATGTTCTTAACAACCTTCAATCGTCTACGGTTATCCATGGACCAGTTAAAACCCTACACCAGACGTTTGTATGGCTTCGCAGGGAACGAGGTAGAAGTCCATGGGTACGTTGAACTAAGTACCACATTCGTAGACAACCTATCTTCGCGCACCACTAATATCAGGTACTTTGTTGTCCATGCGCCCTCGGCTTACAACATACTATTGGGAAGACCAGCTTTAAACAGGTTGGGGCAGTTCCCTCCACAAGACACATGAAAGTGAAATTGCCCTCCATCGAGGGGACAATAATCACCATCGCGTCCGATAAAAAAAGAAGCTAAAAAGTGTTACGAAAACAGCTTAAAGATAAAGGGAGGAATATTCTTTGTCACGTCCAGACTGCCAAGGGAAGATGGAGTAACTCGAGAAGAGATTGTTGAAGATGGATGAAGCTCATCTCTACCTTGCCTTAGTGTGTTTGATGTAGTTTTTAGCTAGTTTGCTTTGAAGGTTGCAATGTGTCTTAGATGATCTTGTACTTTAGGTTTGTGT
>Ga0123341_1005618_pt1 | contig 11210 bp, 14 predicted proteins | sample Turbeapinknodule_FD_89959 | JGI IMG/M metagenome (GOLD analysis project Ga0123341, IMG submission 89959) | Root nodule microbial communities of legume samples collected from Mexico - Turtle bean Mexico pink nodule | ecosystem: Host-associated > Plants > Roots > Nodule | place: Mexico: Nepantla... | reverse complement strand
TGCCCCGGGCTATCGGGACCTGAGGCCTTCCCACGGCGTCGCTCCCTCCATGGTCTTTCCTACCCATGGGTATCGGGGAACCACACTGTGATTGCCTTGCTTCAGTACTGTTTGATCTGGCGACGCCTTGGTGGGGCGTCGCCTTCACCTAGGCGACGCCTTGCCTTGGCGACGCTGACACTTAGCGTCTCTTCACCTAGGCGATGCCTGGTGCTGACTTTAACCCCTGGTGTTGACTTTGACCTTGACTTAGTCAAGGCCCGGGTACGGGACGGTACAAATATCAAAGGGCAGAGGTTTAGCTTTGTAAGATTCCAAGAGGTGGTAGATGCCGATGTGCTCAAAAGAAGATTAAACGCCATTTGGATTGGGACTTGGAAGGTGAGGGTGAATAAACCAAAATATAGGAGATCACAAGGGTCAAGGCAGGAGTGGAATGGAACGCATAGACCTACCCAACAGAAGCGGGAATGGAGACAGAAAGAACCACATCAAAAATATGCACATGCGTTGGGTAGGGAGAATGGCCAAAAGCGTGCGCAGACCATGAGGAATGAGGACGATAGGAATGCACAAGGGGTAAAGGAACCTGTTAGTGTTCATTTCAGAGTGGAGGAGGAAGACACCAAATGGTTGAAGAACTGTTTTATTGGAAAGGTGGCGGATGCAAGGAAGGTGCAAACAGTGAAGGAGAGTTTTCTTATGGAGTGGTTCGATTTCATCAGAGTAGGGTATTTAGGGGGCCTTTGCATGTTGTTGTCTGGACAATCAGAAGAGGTTCTTCAAAAATCGATTGAAGAAAATAAGGAGTTGTTTGCTGAAATTTTGAATGGGTAGCCTTGAGATTCAGGAAAAGTTGGTGTTGGTCATATGCAGAGGAATACCTCTCAGATTCTGGAACAACACCTTCTTTGAACGAGTCGAAGCTCAAGTTGGGACATTGGTAGAGGTAGACGACTCAACGATAAAACGTGAAGTGCTCGAGTTCGTAAGGTTAAGGGTGAGAGCTCCTGTTGGAAGAGAGCTTCGCATGGTGAAAAACATGAGGATCAACGAAACCTTGTGCCAAGCTGTTTTCGAAGAGGAACCATTCTTTACGAACACATGAGCCAATTGCTTTCAACGTCTATAAGGGGAGGCGCGCGGAGGGGTGTCAGACGAGGGCTTGGAAGGGAAGTTAGGTGAGGAGCTTCTAGAGTTAGAGGGTTCTGATCTAGATGGCTTTTTTTTGAAGCAAATCCGCACGGTGATGAGGAACCCTCAGTAAGGTTTACGGTGTTTGAGAAGGCGGTCCATGAAGGAGACACGTGCAATGGAAGTACGAATGGGGGTAGGGTTTCTAGGTGTGAAGGTAGGTTTCCCATTTTGGAGCAACAAGAAGGCTGCAAGAGTAAAGAGGAAGAGGATAAAGCGCTTTTTGAGTGCTTGTCAGCGCAGAAGGTTTTTAGGGTTAGTAATGGGGAGGCAACGGCTAGTGGGTGGGAAAATAAGTTTGACCTATTTGAAGAAGGGAGTGAACTTAGTGCTTTTTCGGGTCTGGGTCCAAAGGAAGTGGAAGAAGAACAGTCCGAGGGGTGCCATAAGAAAAGCCTTCACAGGGTTTGCTTTTCGAATTTGAGGACGACGGCAGCAGCGTTAATGGGGACGACGGAAGCGGTGGCAAGGAGGACAACGACAGCAGTGATGTTTTTGGCAAGGAGAGAAGGGGCAACTTGAGGCAAGGCAAAGTGTGCCCCTTATCCTTGCTTGACGTGTATTGAGGATTAGAAACCGTGAAGAGAGGGTAGGCGTGCGCGGGTTCGTCATCTACGATGCAGGGGCAGGAGTGCGCGGGTTCGTCGATGAAGAGGAGAACCACTCGGAGCAGTGCGGTGTCTCCATCCGCCCTTGCATAAGAATCATCAAAGATCACGCAAGGGCAAAGGCGATGGCTGTTGGAAAAAACGGATAATTTTTCAACTAAAACAGAATCCTAAAAGAGCTACCCGACAAATAATATTGAATAAATAGAGCGGAATAATAAAAGAGATAAAGAGGAAAAAAAAACACACCAGAAAATTAACGGAGTTCGGTCAGTGAAGGAGGAGATGTTAATTTATAACCCTCAAACCTCCTTCCCAAACAATGAACCCACCGATGTGGGACTTGAGATTAAGCCAAAATCAACAATGGCAGCCGTGGCGGCTTAAGTCTAGGGGACACGGTGGAGGGGGAAGATGACGTTGGCGATGGCAGTGGAAAGCGAGGGTTGCTCAGTTCATATATGGGGAGGAAAAGATCATCTGGGGTCATATAGTTGAAGAATTTTTCGTCCGAACAGAGAGGTGTAAGGCTAGACTCTCAAAGCTTTACCAACCGTTTATGTGAGTGCGGTAGAGAATGGTAATAGATTGTTTTGGATGAATAATGAGTATTTCGAACCGTTTAGAGTTTGAAATATTGGAAAGGAGTTGGGTTTCTCTTTTTCAGGAGAAGATGATATTGTTATAGGTCGGTTACATGTCTTGGAGGTAAGAGATAATTCAACTTTAGGAGGGCACAAGCATGGTGGAGAATAGCTTATATGATGACGAAGATAATTAGTATGAATATAAGAGGAGTAGAGGGGAACAATAAAAAGAAGTATTTACATGAGTTGATCCAGAAAGAACACACATATGTGGTATGTTTACAAGAGACAAAGTGTCAAAAGATGGGAATGAAAGATTTTTAAAATGTGGGGTACAAATGAGGTTGAATGAGAACTTGTATGTGGAGGAAAATTTGCTTTCTCCTTAGCAACGCTTTTAACGGGAATAATTATAGTATTCTAGAAGGGGAGTGGAGGATAGGAGATGCCTTAAAGGTTACCCTTGTTAATATGTACAACTCTGGTTCTCTGTTAGACAGAAAAGTAGTGTGGGATGAGGTTCGGGAATGGAGAAGGGTGACAAATTCAAAGGCCTGGTGTGTGGTAGGGGACTTTAATTCAATAAGGAGAGTTGGTGAAAGAAGGAATGTGTGTATGGATGGCGATCACCGAAGGGAGATGAGAAGGTTTAATGATTTTATTGACGGTTCAAAGTTATTTGATATTACAACGAAGAGAAGAAAGTATACGTGGTATAAGCCAAATAGTCTGATAAAGAGTAGAATCGAACGAATTCTAGTGTCGAAGGAGTGGTTGGATAAGTGGTCGGATAGTAGATATCGGGTAACTGACCGGCTGCTGTCCAATCATTGTGCCTTGATTTTGGACACAACTATGATAGATTGGGGCTCGAAGCCGTTCATATGTTTGGACATTTGGCATAAAGACAACAAGTTTAAGTATTTCATTCGCAAAAAGTGGGAGTGTAAGGAAGTGGAATTTCCGTGTTTAAAGTGAAGATGAAGAAGTTGAAATCTGATCTAAAAGACTAGAATAGAGAGGTCTTCGACAATGCCTTCCAACAGGGGAGGATATTCAGAGGAGGATACAAGAGCTTGATGAAAAGGATGACGAAAGTGAGTTGGACGAGGTAGGAAGGGAGGAGAGAAGGTGGGTTCTATCTGAACAGAGATGAAATAATCTATATTAGGAAGTTATTCTTCAGCAGAAGGCTCATCTTAGATGGTTTAAGCAGGGGGACTTGAATACAAAGTACTTTCATTCGGTCATTAAATGGAGAAGAATAAGGAATAACTTGTGCGGGTTGAGAGATAAGGGCAGTGGTACGACGATCAGGATGTGGTGAAGAAGAAGGTTAGAGAATTTTACGGGAAAGATTTTCAAGAGAAGTTTGTCAACGAGTCAGGCTTGATAATGCCAGGTTCAACAAAATTAGAGACGAAGACAATGTCGTGTTGGTAGGAAGGAGTTATGAAGAGGAAATCATTAGGGCAGTGTGGAGTTGTGACAACGATAAAAGTCCGGGTCCTGATGGCTTTAACTTCGGGTTTATTAAGTTTTGTGGGGAAGAGATTAATGATGACATCGTAAGAGCAGTCCATAATTTTGAGGATGATGGAAGATGGCCAAGGGAGACAAATGCCTCTTTTATTTCCTTGATTCCTAAAGTCGATAATCCACAACATCTGAATGATTTTAGACATATTTCTCTGCTTGGATGTTTGTACAAAATTGTGGCAAAAATCTTGTCTCTAAGGATGAAGAAAGTGTTGCATAAGGTTATAGACACTAGGAAGTCCGCGTTCCTGGATGGCAGAGTGATTTTGGACAATGCACTAGTAACAAGAGAAGTGTTAAAAGAAGTCAATAGGAGAAAGAGAATTTGTGTGTTCTTCAAAGTTGACTATGGGAAGGCATACGACTCAGTCGTTTGGAGTTCACTTTCTGCATGTTGAACATGCTAGGGTTTTATGACTAGTGGATTGGTTGGATACGAGCTTGTTTAATGTCTTCATCGGTGTCTGTGTTAGTAAATGGGAGTCCTACTAAGGAGTTCAAACCGAGGAAGGGGTTGAGATTAGGAGACCCCCTAGCATCGTTTCCTTTCCTCATAGCGATAGAAGGTTTAGCTGGAGTTATCAAGGAGGTGGCCGAGAAAGATCGGTTAGAAAGTGTGGAGATCAGTGGCAGGGCCATAAAGGTGAATGTGCTTCAGTATGCAGATGACACGTTTTTTTGAAAGGAGAAAGCACAAAGTGTGTTCGTTATCAAGGCCATTCTAAATTTATTTGAGTTAGCCTCTGGCTTAAAGGTCAATTATCAGAAGAGCAAAATGGGAGGGGTGGGATGCAGTCCGCTGTTGATACAACAGTTCGCAACTATTTTGAATTGTGAGATGATGAGGGCTCCATTTAAATATCTGGGATTTCCAGTAGGTGGATGTCACCAAAGAAGTAAGTTATGGGAAGAGGTGGTGGAAAAAGTGAGAAGAAGACTAAGCATATGGAAAGGTAAGTTTATTTCTTTGGCAAGTAGACTTTGCTTGATTAAATCGGTGTTGTCCGCTCTCCCTTATTTGTCTCTATTTAAAATGCAATTATGGTGTTGAAGGAGATAACGAGGTTGCAGAGGAACTTTTTGAGGGGATGGGGTTCGGAAGGCAGGAAAATTGCATGGGCTTCGTGGAAAAAGGTTTGTGAGTCAAAAGAGGAGGGAGGGCTCAAAATGATTGATTTAAGGCGTTTTAATATTTCTTTGTTGGGAAAGTGGATTTGGCGATTAGGTAGTGAGAAGACGGGTTTGTGGAAAGAAGCTCTAGATTCAAAATATGGAGGTTGGACGGATCTTAGGAGTCAAAGGAAAAGTAGCACCGATTCTCTTTGGTGGAGGGATTTGTAGGAGGTTTGGTCTCTTGATGAGTGGAAAGATAATTTTGAGGATACCTTTTCGTGGGAGATTGGGAATGGGAAGGAGATAAGGTTATGAGAGGACAGATGGGCAGGCACACGAATCTCAAAGACGCATTCCCGATACTTTGCATCATTTGTTCTAACAAGGATTCATCTATTTGGCATGCGGGGGAGAGGTCACAAAACTCATAGTGGACTTGGAAGATCGAATGGAGAAGAAATTTGTTTTAATGGGAACAGAATCGCGAACAACGTTGATGCAAATGTTGGGGGAACAGAGGGTTAGGATAGACAAAGAGGATTCCTGGGTTTGGAAAGATAAAGAGTCAACAGTGCTCACGGTCAAATCCGTGTACCATTTTCTCAAACAAGGTGTTCAGGGGGCAAAGAAGGAGATGTATGGGGATTTCTGGAGGCTGAAGGCACAACCACCTTTTCATCTCACATCTTGGAGGGTCTTGGAAGATAAAATAGCCTCTAAAGCAAACTTGGCTAGAGAGGGGTTATGCATCTCTACCATAATGTGTTGTTTGTGCGGGGAGGAAGAGGAAACCACGTCCCATCTTTTTTGTACATGTAGAGTTGCTTGGCTTGTGTGGTCTATGTGTTACGAGTGGATGAGGGTGGCAGCGACAAATCACAGGGAACCAAAGAAACATTATGAAGGTTTCAGGATGAACGAAGTCAAGGAAAGTGTTAATTAGATATGGGGAGGTGTGTGGATAGCAGTCGTAGGAGAGTTGTAGTCTCATAGGAATAAGAGGATTTTCAGAGGTGGTAGGATTGATCACTTTGAAATATTCTCTTTTGCATAGATGAAGGCTTGGTCTTGAGTCTCGGCTAAAGCGCGCAGTGTAATTTTTTCGTATTCTGATTGGTGTCTTGAGCCTTTCATTTGCATGATGTCAGTTAAAGTCTTTAGGAGATAGGTTGACTGACTTTAAGGTGTCCGCTTTTTGGTTTCTCTCTTGCTGTTAGGTGGTTAGAAGATGAGAGTCTCAGTGAAGTCTATGTATAAGAGTTGAGGTATCCCTGAAATATTTCTTATTAATTTATTCGTTTTTTCTTATAAAAAAACTTAGAAGTATTATAAAGTTATGTAAACAATATATTTCGTAAAAATAGTTTCATATCCTCAATAAAGAATTTGTTGAGTTGTATTTTATATTGATTGTGATTTGGGATTAGTTAAATGTAACCAAGCACCCAAATTTTATAAACATAGGAGATCAATCGCTTTCCCAATTCCAACAGATATATGTTTTCTTTATACTCATAAGTGGAAACAATATATGTATTTTTTATTATATTACTTATATATAATTATGTTTAATATTATAAAATAAATAAAAGAGATTATATATATATATATATATATATATATTAGATTTAATAAGATTTATAAGTAAACAATTTATTCTATTAAAACTAAATCCATCAATTAAATGTATAAAAAAAATATTTTAATAACTTTAGTGTTACCATTAATGTTACGTCCGAACAAATACAAATATATAATTGCATCATCTCTAGTAACGATCTCTTTCCTTTACATAAAGAGAAGAGATGAGAAAAAATAAATAAATAAACACTCTTATGTCCATTTTCCTCTTGTACTTTGTTCTCTCGATTTGCTTCAACCCTCTAAATTAATGACTTTTACACATTCGTATCCAAGAAGCATGAGAACAAAACAAAAACATGTAATAACTTAATAACACATTTATCTCTTTTTAGTTTTAAAGACTTAAAAAAATTATCTTTGAAGACAAAAAATAAGTGGTGAATGGTTAATGTTTATAAAAGAATCATTTTAGTGCTCTTGATAAGAAAAAGAAAAGAACATTTGAGTCTTTAATAAAAAGAAAAAAAAGAAAAAGGATTTAGAGGGAAAATATTGAAGAAATAAGCAAGACGTCATGTGGATATCTGAAAAGAAAAAAGTTAGTGTCTTACTCATTTTATAGTGGAGAAACACAGTGAGTGATGAAAATTGGAGAAGAGAATGAATTGGACGAAGAATCATCCGTTTTAATTCAACCAAGGGACCAAACTTCATGCACTTTATCAAAAATTAGAAATATATGAATATATGTTGAAGATTTGGCAACAATCTCAACAATTGAGATTTGGCAACAATCTTCCCCATCCTAAAACTGCATAACCGCCTTAACACACACACACATATAAAAGAAAATGTGAAGCTGCGTTAGGAGATGGACAATTCTCCCCCCCTACAAAACCGCTCCAATAAAATGTATGTATATGTATAACCCAGCAGCCACAGAGAAAATGCTAACGTGAAGGTTCCAAACCACCACCTCTCTCTCTCTTCTCATCTCCTTTTCTTCCTTAATACCTTTTCTCATTCCAACTCTTATATGTTTCAGAGTTTTAAAGATTAATAGAATTTTACTCTAGGTAGCTGAGAAATCAATGATAATATTTGTCCGATTTTATTTTCAAATAGAATCTCTAGAATTTTGGAGTAATTTGTACCCGTTGAATACCGAACGATCGGTATTTTGGAGTAATCTGCCTCGGGGATTGACCGACCGTTAAAAAGTATATTTAAAACATAGTTACAATAAATGACAGTTATGACATTTGTGGAAACTCCCTAAGAATCAGGTTCACATCCCATCAAATTTGGGTAATGTCTCGAGAAATCAGGATAACCACCCTAAAAATCAGCTAACACTAATACATATTAGATTTGACCCATCATTCAGATGACCCATGACTCAATACTATAAATAAACTCTCTTCAATGGAGTAAGGTATGTTTTTAATCAGTTCTCACTATACTCTTTACACAGAGTACTTACTTAATCGTCGAGGTACCTTTTGTAGGTCAATCTCGATTGAGCACTAAAGAATTAAGGAGAAGGAGCTTTAAAGTCAGAAGAAGTGGAGCATTGAAGAGAAAAGAAACATCCGACACTACAACTATTGTTACAGCCAATCACACGTACTATCTAGGTCCACTTTGTCTATACAAGTACATAATTCAAACACTTGATTTTGGAAATTTATTTAGAGGCAAGTTTGCTAGATAAGGGAAAGTAATATTTTTAAATATAACTTCAAAAATATATTTGAGATGCTGAAAAGGTTAGATTACTCGTATAAACCAGGTTTTTGTATGTAAAATTTGTTAAATCGCTCAGCGCATTGCCTAAGCGAATTAAACATTTTCCCTATGCTTATATCGGATTTTAGATGCAAAGTTAGGGGAGATCTAAATCTCCAAGTTCTCTCAGCAGATTGGAGTTGAAATTTTGGGGTGCTTTCTACCCCAAATCCACTTAACATTTTCCTATGCGCTCAACGAATTTTGAGATTTCAATTTTTGGGAATTTTCTGTCTCAAATTTACTCAGCTAAACTTATATTCGCTTATTCAATTTTCCTATGGCTAAGCCAATTTTAAATTCGCTCAACCATTTTGACAACTTTTTTATTTATTTTTTCTTAACTACCTTTTGTTTCCCTTTTATAAATAATTATAAAATTCAATTAAATCTTTTAAAAAATTATCAATGTATAAATTATAAGTGATTACAAATTTATATTTGACTAACATTATGCAACATAAGTGTTTAAACCAACTTATTTAATTGATTTCTGAAATTTAATATTATGTGATTATTGTTGATATTTTCTACCAATGTTAAAAATATAAATTTTTGTATGATGGAATGATATGTTGAGAAATGAGACGCAAGGTGAATCATGTGAAAATGTGAAATTTTAATTGTATATTTAATTGAAAATCCTTTATTTTATGTTTTTATGTGACTTCTTAGATACATTTTGATTTTTTTTTTTTAAATTTTAAGATTTGATGTGATTTAATGGTTTGTTTATATATAATATGAGATATAAAATATGAATATGTGATCGAGACAAGGTAATTTTAAGAAACAAAATGAGATTGGTTAGGATGTGCATTGGTTAGTGATTCGTCTAAAAGGACATATTCTGACTGTAGTGATGTATTATGTGGTGAGAGTTAAAGGAGGTTCACATGACTTTGTCTATGGTTTGAAAAATAACTTGGTTTGACGGGTCATATGATCTAACCATGTCATATAAGGTGATTTGATATTCAAATGATTATGCGCATGACTGTGTGGACTTCACAACAGGGTAGTATGACATGTGTATATCTCTTTGTCTGAATCAATGAACGAGTCTTCCGAAAGTAGAATAAAGTTTTTGTGTGTGGATGTCAATGGATTTTTTATGTGAGTGGTATTAAACTATGTTAGTGAATTTCTAGTGAGTGATGTGAAACATGAGATAATTACACTTGGTTGTTTAGTATTTTGGGAACAAATGAAGTGTGATGCCACACATGATTGTGATTGGATGATTGAAATTTAATTTTGTAGTGAAGGTTTAAAGAATCACTAGCTTATCCTACTTTCTTGTTGGTGTTGTTCTTTTTTTTTTAAAAAAAATATGTGATGATCGTGTGTTACACATGAGTAGAGAATGTTGGAGGTTTTGAGAGATCATAATGAAATTGGTGGATTTTTTTTAAAGTTTTTTTTTTATGTTTGTTTGATGAGTAAATATTTGGAATTACATATATGAAAGGATAAGAATTAATGATATAATAGTAGACTCATGTAAACTTTATTTATATAATAAACAATATCACATAGAAATTTGATAAGGTAAATGGGGATGTTATATTGAAAATAATGCACAACCTATTAAGAAGTGAACTTTAAGCCTAACTCAACCTTATAAAATTGACTTATAAGGTGAGGTTTGCACCCACTTATATACTATGAATTATTATTGTTATTTTGTTTGAATAGGTTTGAGAGGATTTGATAATATTATGTTGAGAGGCGAATATCTCCACTGTCTTGTCCTTGTTGACATTTCTCAAAAAAAAAATTCATTAGATGAACAAACCTGATTGGTCCTACTGGTATAAAACTTGTAACCTGAAAGATACCTGTTTTTCTTGTAGCAGGTATCTATGGTGTGACCATTTCTCTGACAATAAGTGCAAACATTTTTATTGTTGTTAGTTCTGAAAACCTTATTTTCTTGATAAGAAAAAGCAACTTTTCTAAACCAAACAATTTTAGTGTGTCCATTCTTCCCGCAAAAGGTACAAGTCACAAAAGCATAATTACAAGTAGAGCTAGCATGATTATCACTAGTCATCGAAAAATTACTCAGTGTACCGACCAGTCCTCGGTCATTGACTCATAGACTGACCTCAGACATCGCGCACCGATGCTTGGTAATGGATCTAGAGTTTAGGTGTGTTCTTGTTTAATTTTGAGTTGTGTTGCACTTTAATTCAAGAGCTCTATAATTCTTGTTGTTTACATTTCTGTTTTTAGGCTTATTTTTGAGTTTTATTGTTGTTTTCTTAATTGTGCCTATCATGTGTTTGTGTCTTTTTCTTTTTGAATCCATACAAGTTTTGTCATAGTCATGTTTTTCCAAGAATGTTATCAATTCCTTGTGTTCCTTTTATTGTAATTTTTGTTTCTTGCTTTGTGTAATATAGTTTTCTGATTTTGATTCTTCCTTTGTGCATTTTTCTTTTTAGTATTGAGTTCATACTTGTATTTTAGACCTATACAAGTTCCTATACATCATTTCCATCATGTCTTTGCTCGTTCTTAATTCTGTTTTTTCATTCCTATTAGGATTCCTCTGTTTTTCAGAAATTGTGCTTACTGTTTCGATTTATTACAATTGATTTACTCATTGGAAATTTCTGAAATTCTGGATTTGTGTTCATTAATGTGTTATAAAAGATTAGGAAAAAAGAAGTACTTCAAAATTCAAAGTACAAAAAAAATGATAAATCAAAAACAAAAAGTGTGCAATTCTGCCGAAAAAAATACGGTAATCTGGCAGTGATTTTGAAAAATTTATCTCAATTAATTGGCT
>Ga0123341_1005617_pt1 | contig 11210 bp, 5 predicted proteins | sample Turbeapinknodule_FD_89959 | JGI IMG/M metagenome (GOLD analysis project Ga0123341, IMG submission 89959) | Root nodule microbial communities of legume samples collected from Mexico - Turtle bean Mexico pink nodule | ecosystem: Host-associated > Plants > Roots > Nodule | place: Mexico: Nepantla... | reverse complement strand
ATCTAAATTAAGAATTGACATATAAGAAGTTTCAATTGTTTTACCCAAACATATGACAAATTTAAATCAAAGTAATTTAATTTTCTAACATTTCAAATTCCTTGAATAATTCTTCATTCAAACACAATGCTACATAATTTTAACAAGAAATTAAAAAATATTTTTTTGTGAAAAAACCAGGGATATTAAAAATAATTAGTGCAGAATGTATTTTTACCCATCCCAATAAAAAAAACTTCTCCGTTTAAATTTTTTAACTAATGAACACGGGTTAACATTTTCCTAACCTAAAGTTAGTTTGACTAAAATAATTTTATTTTGTACATATATGATATAATTAAATAAATTTATCTGAAAATACTTTTAATATTTAAATAAATCACTTAAAAGAAAAAGGAAATACAGCTCAAAACAATAGATAATTATAAATTTACAAAAGAAATCTCTCCGTTTTCAATGAGTGAAGAGGGTTGATTCGTAAAATACAAGCATATTGAGGGCAGAAATGTAATAAAACATCTGATAACTGCAACTGTAATAGCAGGTAACAACGATAACCGTGCAGAAACCTATCCACGTGGCACGATGTTTCAGGTACACGTTGGTTTCGTTTCAGCTTTTGATTGCTAATCCTGAATTGCAACCAAACTCTGAACCTCAGACCAATCAATCACATGCTTCACCTATATTTACGTAAACGCCACCTCCACTCTCTTTTTCATTTACTCAATTTTATTATTATTATTTTTTGCCGAATCTTAATTTCATAAAACAAATATAAGCATATTTAAAATTATATAAATACAGAAAATATATATATTCTTTGTATTTTATCATTCTAAAACCAATTACCCATTCAAATATTTTTTTCCTTTGATTACGCTTTTCGTCTGGTCTCGAAATGTGTGAATAACAAAATAATGTTAATAACAATAAAAAAAGATAGAATGAAGGCATTTGACAATGACAGCATACCCTTTTAAATTTGTCGATGTGGAACAGTGGGCATGTTCTTGAGTATTGATAAAATAAAACTATGATGTCGACAAAAGTAGTGGCACATCACTATCAGAGAGATTTAATTATAGTAACTTAAGAATTATGATGATAAGAGTATAAGAAATGAGATATATTGTGAGAGGTGACAAGAATTAAAAAAGGGGGTGGAATCTCCATATGTGTATGATTGTGCAGCAATCCATGGTGAGGTTGAGTGGCCTTACTTTGTTCTTATCCATATTTGCCAATAAAATCTTAGTCATGGCCTTACATTACCCAAACCCTTTGTCCTTATCTTCCTTGCCTCCTTATCTCCTAATACCATTCACCCTTCTTCCATCTTTCAATGTCAATCTTCATACAACCTTCTTTTGCAATCAAAACCATATGAATAAAAAAATACTCATGGACTATCTCCTACTTTCATCATCTCTATTTCAAACTTCACTGCTTTCATTTATCTACTTATTTAAAGTGGAAGCAACTTATATTACCTTGTCTTTTTCTACCTTTGACCTGGTTTTAGAGTAAAAGAATACTCAACCTTTTGAACCACACACATGCTTAAGCTTCATACCCACTTTCTTTTTTCTTTTCTTTATCTATCAAACACCTTTCTGTTTTTCTCTCAGTTGTTCTTGGGTCTTACTGTTGCAGTCAAATTTTTCTGTTGAATCTGGTCCTGCAATCTCTGATGTCAGCCTTTTCAATAAATTTGACTGACTTGTGTAACATTTAACCACACATATATTTTGAAGTGACAAAATAGAAAACTATTCAGGTAAATTAACCTGTATATTGTAAGAGAATATTTTATGATTCAGTGTATCCAAATGATTCATTGTATCGTAAAACAAATTTTGATTTCTGAGCCGCAATGCATGAAATATCCTCTACACCCAGTGTGATGAGACATTCTATATAGAAAAGGTGCTGGTACAATTCAAGTGTAAATACAATATTTAAAAAATAAAAATATTTTTTTGACACTTGATGTTTCACCCTACTTTTCTAAAAAATATTAATATTTTAATTATTTATAATTTTTTTATTTTAAAAATTATTTTAATATTTTGCATTTTGTTTATATTTTTATTAAGAATTTTTTTTTTAAATTTTTATTATAAATATTAATATTTTATTGTGAGTGTAAGGTGAATAAGAGTGTCAAAATATCAACACTCTTACAAAATTTAAACTAAAATATGACCTAAATTGTAAGCATCATGTCCATTAAAGATATAAAATATAAATATTTTATCATTTAAGTTGAAAAAATTATAAATAAAAGATATAATTATTTAAATTTCATTTTAAAAAATATCTTTAAAAATATATTTGCTCTTACTTTTTTCTAAAATCTTATAGAATTTGTGTATATTTTCTTAAATTAGAACTTCCAGGGAGTGATTCTGGTTAAGAGTAGAGTACTTCAATTAAAAGTTGTCCTTAAGTAAGTGTTTTTTGCCTTTTTTGAATACCTTTTAATGATGTTTGCATGTGTGTTTTATAGGATAGAGATGAATCTCTACTACTAGTTAAAGAACACACATGTATGTTTAGATTGTTGATGAACATCTTTTATATACATGTTTAACTTTTCTATAAAAATAAAGGAATTGATAGTATAACTTGAGTACACAAGTGTTAACACGTAAAGAAAATAATATTAAGAATTAAGTAAATAAACTCTTTAAAGAAAATTGTAAAGAGATGTTAAATATTATGTGGTAAAATGAAATTTAAAAAGTAAATTTAGACCTTGATCTTATATAGAAGATGATCTAAAATACTGACATTCTTGGAGTATCAAAATTAATCTTTTCATTAATGTGAAATCCACTTGTGAAAGTATTAAGTAAAAGTTATTGAAATAAGCACGGGTATAGTAATGTGAAGACAGTATGAAATAAGAAAAATAGGAATAGAAGAGAGAAAAATGTGAGATAAAAGGGATAATGTGATGGGGAGAGAAGCAGTGTTGTGTAAGCTATTGTGTAATATTTTTTTTATTTGTTTTTTTTTTTATAATATTCGATTAGAGAAAGTTTTGTGCAAGAGTAGTAAAACCTTATATTAAGAAAATAATAAATTATCAAATTATATGTAATTATTGTATGCAATATTGTACGATATTGTAATTAATTTAATAATGATAGAATTTCATGATGAGTGAATCCTTGTCTAATTAGATTGGTAACGATTCTGATAGAAACCTCCTATAAGATTTCACTGCCGATCAAATTCAGCAATTGACAAAAGCTATTTACTCACTAACAATAACGGTAAAAGTGACATTGGCTAGCTCCGCAGGTCTGCTTGCCTTTCACACACACTTCATCATCATTTATTTCAAATGTTAATCTGTCCACAAACTCAATTGTGTCCCTTTCATCTACGGGCACAATTAAATTCAATGACAAAGTGTTATTTGTGTTGTGTTCCTTCTTTTAAATTTCATGTACGATATTGTATCTAATTATATGCCATTAATTTAATAATAATAGAATCTCATAATGAGTTAATCCTTGTCTAATTATATGGTCTCCTACACTACTATATATTTACTATATAGATATGATGTAAACAAATATAAGAAAATAAGAAATATCTCTTTTTCTTACCAATTTTTATATCATTTTCTTATAACTTCAATAAAATGAAATTGAAAAGGAATGCTGGAAGACACAGGAATACATTTTATAAGTAAATGACATGAATACATTTGATAAGAAAGTGACATGTGCCACTTCTTGGGCAGGTTTGACATAAAAGTTGAGAAGTGCATTCAAGTTCTTGACCTAAAATTCTATCAGAAAAGCTTTTACAATGGCAGACTGAATTTGAAACTAAAACCAAAAATTAAGCGCTAGCTGCCTTGCTGTGTGCCTGCATATATCTTTACAGTTTACAAAACACTTGGATCTAGACTGTACTCATCTCAGAAGCTCAAAATGCACTGCATTTTAAAGAAATACAACAAAGAGTAAACAAGGCATGCTCAGATTTTTACTCTGATCAAAGCTTGAAATTCCACCCAGCTTCAGGACTTGTGAACTTTGAAACCAAAAACTCTTGGTACATAGTTCTGTGATGGCTTTTGTGGCTTCAGATTCCCGTAAGTCATCAGAAAGAGGTGAGGAAATGTGGCTCCAAAATAAGCTCCATCCATGTCTAGAGGCAGTTCAGGAAATTTGTGTATGAAATACGGGAAAGTATTTCCCTCATAAGTAATTTAACAACCATAAGCCAAAACACAGGGCATTCCAAAATATCCAGGATCTAGTTAGCAATAACAAAATCTCAACAAAATGATTTGTTAACTGAGTTAATGAAATCACAAAATAAAACAAATCAAGCAAATCTTCCTAATTTTTTTATGCCACTTGCTTCTGGATGGCAGCTATGTGAAAAATGAGGAAAAAAAGACTTCCACTTTCCATTCTTTTTCTGAGTTTTTTTTTCCTAAAAGCATACAAGTCGGCAATTTCAAACAACTGAGGGAGATAAAATATTATGTGTTATTCCCCTAATAATCATATTTCATATACGACATCTCAAATACCAGAAGCAACAAATCGAAGTAAAAAAAACCCTTTTAAGAATAAAGCTTGGTCTTTTTAGTGTATATATAGTACTACCAGCTGATCCAAGTAGAAAAAATCCTTTTGATAATTAGTTGAGTTCCTTGTGTCATTCTTAATGATAATTTATGCATGCATGACCAGGAAGACCTCGGGATCAACCCACATTTTCTTTTCTATTTTATATTTTAGATACCAATACAAAAAGAAGAAAAAAAAGTAACACGCAGCAAGTAAAATGTATGAGGAAAGTGAAATGCTAGAAAGCCAAAACTTGATATGACAGCTAACAAATTACAACCTTAATTGACAACCAATAAAAGAGTCTAGAAGGCAATGATGAAGTGTATAGATGGAAGAATAACAAAATCCAAATTTTCAAAAGACAAGATAAATAGTTCACAGAAGTTCAACATGGCACTTCAAAGGATACTACCTTGATACTTGGACTTTGGGTAGTAAGTGTCTTCACACTTGGGGCAATATATTTTTACATTACTTGACCTAGGAATATCTGACTGGCCAACTGGAAGGCAGGGTTGTCCAGAGCAATAAACTCTTGGACATCTGCCAAAGTCCAAGTTTTTGAACTTGTGAAGCTGTAGATAATTCAATGTCATTTATCAATCCCATCTTTGTCCACAATAAAACATTAAAAAAACACAGGATAACTAGGAGAAAATCATACCATTGCAGCCATTCCTTTGCTTGTCAAAATGTACCGGGCATGAATCAGACCATAAAGCATCTCTGCTGCAGATTCAATTAACTCATTTTGTTCCTCCGTGAACATGTCTCCTAACAATTGGACAGACGACACTACCAGTCAATCAAGAAAATAGCAGAATGGCCAAGGAGGTAATAGGAAGTCATATAAGTTAACAACTTCAATTTAGCATCAATGGAAGAAGTTTTTGCCTTACTTTAATCAGAATGCAGTGGTAGCAAAGCAACAGGTATTTTGAATTTCATCACATAACTTGGAATATAGAATAAAAATTGAATTCAAGTAAGAAAAGAATATGCCTACCGTGGGAGGGCTCAACATCCAAAATTAAATCCAATGCATAATCATAGTAAGGCACTTGACTACTTAATCCACAGAGGTTGAAATCATCTTGTACAAAATCATCATCAACTTCACACAAGAATTCATTTCCTCTCAAATTGCAAAACCATGAGATCCAAGATGTGTCATCCCCTTCTGAGACACTAACATCAGATCCTTCAATATCTGTTTCAGATTCCTCTGCATCCAATACACGTAAAAAATAAGGATCAATTCCAAGTAATCGTGTTCTCTCCAAAACATTGTCATGCAAAACAATAGGTCTATTTCACTCTTCTTAGTTAAGTGCCCGCAAATTTTCATATTCTTTTCACTTTTTATCATACAGAGCCAACAGCTTTGAAAAAGTTGCAAATAACCAAGGCAGTTTCATTTCGAGAGTAGGTAAAATTCTTGTGTGAGCATTTAAAGAATTTCATAACTTTTAGAAAACTCAAATATATTAAATTTAAATTTCTTTTATTTTAAATTCTATAATTATTTAAATATTGTGTTTGGATTAGACAATTCATATTTATTGAATTTGAATATTTTTTAATTGGATGGAGTATTTTAATTATTACTAAATAAATACGAAAATTTATTTATGTATAAAAAAAATTTAATAATTTAAATATTAGTTAACATCACTAAGATTTTCAGATCTAGCCTGTTTTCAGTTGACACAAATTCTTTACTCACGTTAATTAAGATTTTTTCTCTCCAAAACCTTTTGGGGAGGCTTTTTTTTATCAATTTTTACTAGAGTCTACTAAAATTTCTTCCAACTAACATTACTGGAAAAAAAAAGTTCTAATTGGCCAAAGTATTCCCCTCAACATTAGAAGGAAAAAATCTCGACAAACTTCAGACAAAAAAAAAAAAACTTTAAGATGTCAATAGAAAAATAATCTCTGCAAGGATTAATAAAAAATAACTGCAATAGACTCTAATAGAACAAATTTCTAGCTGACATCCAAAATAAAAAATAGTGACTCTATTTGAGAAAACCTTAACTAACATTGACCTTAAAATAGCATTGCATATAAATAAAATGTACCAAGAATAATCACTATTAAGGTTGATTAAGAAACCTTGACATATATGCATAAAAAAAATAGTTTCGCTAAAATCAATAAAATGTTGTGGTTTATGTTGACAAAAAAATAGCCCAACCCATATTAATCAAGAAAATATTGACCAATATTAATTAAGAATTAATTCTGACCTGCATGTTTTGACATGAATTGAAGATATGACAATTGGTGTCAACAAGAAATAAACAAGAATTATCTTCTACAAAACATTGTTGATGTCCTTTGAGAAATCTCTCACTAACTTCAACTAAAAAATAACAGTAACATATATAATAAAAATAAAAATATATCAATAATTATTGAAAAATAATCACGATGAATTTGAGCATGAAAGAAACCCCATCGACACTAATTGAAAAGTCTTGATTGTGCGTGCAGCATCATGACCGATGTCTAGACAATGCCTCAATCCAAATTAATTCAATAACACGATAAACAAATATACGAACAATTTCAAATTCTTAAATTTTATTTTATAGAATTTAAAATTATCAACTTTTAATTAATTAAATTACTCTAAAAAAATATTTTAAATTTCTTATCAAAGAATATATTTTATGATTAACATTTGAAATGAGTTAGTATCTGCATAATTGTCTTGTCCAAAACACTCTAGGGTAGAAAAGCAGAGATATTAGAGTATGATGGTCCCCTGAGCTTCCAAAACCGCCCCACTCAATCTCATTTTGAAGAATGAAAAGTATTGTTTTGAACCCATGCGAATCAAGAGAAATCAGAATATGCGACCTTAAATTCCATAATTTGAATACCGAAGCATGAAACAATTATCTGAAAGAGGTGAGTTGAATTCATGCATTGAGATGGAAGATTGGAGAATGATTTGTTTTTGTTGAATAAATGAAAGAAAGAAATGCGGTGTTTGTAAAAGTGATAAAATGAATAAAAAAGCTGGGGGGAAAGGAGAAAGAGAAAACCGTGTTGGTTGTTAGGGAGGGAGAGACAGCGACGGTGAGAGTTGTTTGGCCTTGCAGTGGAAGGAGAGGGTTGTTGTTGTTGCTGCTGCTGCGTCTTCTCCTTGATTCGCTTCCGAACAACAACACTTTCTCCTTCTCTTCCTTTGTAATCATTCATACCCTCCTCCTTTCCTCTTTTCCCTCTTCTCCAATTTCCAATATCCAATCTCCAATCGCCAATCTCCAATCTCTATATTAATACATGTTTTCACGATTACGATGCTTCTTCTCACTGTCTCTCTTGTTCTCATCCATTCTCTAACAAGAAATGATGATTAGTTTGTTAGTTTCATTAATTAAATATAAGAGTTCCATTCACAATCTCATTTTTAGTAACTTCTCTCTCTTCTCCATGCGTCTACGTGTCTCCTGCCTACTTGCCCAACCATTCTTCCCATGGGGACCCTCTCTTTATTTATTACGTACCATGTTTCTTCCCATCTTTTCGCTTCCACCATCAATAACATATTTCTTCCCTTTTACACTCACCATTCTCAGAAACATATCAACATTATAATAATAGTGCCACTAATATAACAGTGTCTACACTTTAACCTTTTTCTACCTGTTATATTAAATGTTTTTATCTGTCCACTAAATATAAACATGCTTCAGTTTTTGCTATAATTAATATAAAAGTCAATATTTTTGTCATGCATGCCAATTTATAATTAGATGATAATATGTTTGGAAGAGTTATGATATATATATATATTAAGAACTAAAATAAACTTTTACTATAGAGCTTAATTGACTGTCAATTTGTTGATTTGTAATATTATACTTGTTTCCACTTTGTAAAGTGGAGCATGTTCTTTGGAGTTGGCTGGGAGGTGGTATCTGTTTTCAAATGAATCGAGCCACATTGCAATCATTGTTGAATTCTGCAAACATAGTACAACACTCATGTTGTAACGGTATGACTGCATATTGTTTAAGATTATTTGGTCTTGGTATCAGTATTACCTACTGCTACAGTAAAAGTATTTCATCAAGCTTATGATTGAATTTCAAAATTTGAAAGCTTTTAAGGCGCTTATGCACCACCTTCTTCTACAAATATTGTACGGGTGAATTGATTTTAATTTGATTTATTCAACGCAATACTGATGATTTTCACATGGTAGTTTTGGACATGCCTGTGATGGTGGTACTTTTAAGGATAGTGGGGGTGATTTGGCATGTATAATGTTTTGCAGCATATTTTGGGTTTGCGATTTCATTGCACGCTGAAATAGAGGCGGTAATAATTGCTTTGGAGCATGCTTTCAACGAAAAACGGTTAGATATGTGTCTCTAATTTGATTTGAAATTGGTAGTGACTTTTAGAATTATGAGACTGGATTCTTCAATTAGAATTACTTCTTTCCATATGTGATATATGTATATAAAAGTAATACCTGTGCACACAAATTGGTAAATTATAATGTTCATAATAGGTAACATTTTGTTTAGGAAGACCTTCTACTTAACTTTCTCAGTTATTAGTTCCTAGCATAAATACTATTATATGGTATTGATCTTGTTTAAAACTTTATAATATTTAACTACTTAAGTCAGAAAAGGGATGCAAAAGATGGTGAGTAATTGCGGGAATTGCAAGACGCGACCCATACCAAGCTTCCTATGAGAGCAGTGTTCTAGAATGAAATAAAAGGGATGTTAGCATTAAGAATATACAGGTGGGGAAAGGCACATTTAAGTACAGTAATAGTATGATGCCATAGTTTAGTCATCGGCAAAATATCTCTCCTCTGCATCAATATTGGCCTCCCTCTGCCAATGATCGTCGAGGGTCTCGTCATTATCTATTTTTGAGTAATCAAGATGTTCCTGATCTTCGCCTAAAAGAAACTTCTGCTGCATAATGTAGGTGAATTGATCCATCCTGTCCTCCAGTTCTTCTGCAGATACTGTTTGTTCCAAACTAACTCTGCCTGGATTGGATAGGGAATCATCATTTACAACAGCCTCATTAAGGTCTCTCTGCCAGTAGGAAATAGCAAAATAACTATTCAAGTCCCCAAAACATATAGTAACCGTCATACGGAAACAATACATAGTTTCATTAATAGCCAAACTATTCAAAACAAAGAATTCAAGCAAGAGATATAATACAATAACAGGGTATATAATATAATCCAAAAACAAACGCAAAAAAATAACTTCATTGCTTCAATGTCTTGAATACGCGGTGTTATCACTGGATCCCCATAATTATTGAATATATTAATTTCAATGTTTTGCTAATAATAGTCCATCATAAAAAGCACAGTCGCAGTTACTACATATTAGATCAGTCCTTGTAAGCTAATTCACAATTACGTGGGTCAAATCAAATGAAGAAAATAGTACCATGAAATGGATTCCAAATAGTGACATGCGGTTGAAATTATGTAACAGATTTGAAGTAAGAACTGAAGTATGCAGTTGATTTAGATTATTTATCAAAAAACCCTCTACCCTAACTCGTTATCTAGAGAAAAATTAACCTTCGAAATATAATTACTTGCAACTTAATTGATACATTAATCATCAGTTGAATCCAATTAATCTTCATCATAAGGAGAAAAACCATCTTAATCTCCCTCTTAACCCATCTGTTTAAGTTATAAGCCCCCTGCTCTTCCAACTATCACCTCAGAACTAATTCTCGAACTACTATGTAAACTCATTCTACAACTTCCTGAGACCTATCAGGAATCAGAATTATCAGAGAAGAATTTTTACATAATGCAAAAATGATTAGCTAATTGGCACAAGTATATGTATTAGATGCTATTCATATTATTTAGAGAGACCAATACAAAGTTATATATCATGAGTCATTTTTCTCTCTATGAGTAAATATGATGTAGAGTTTTAATTCAAATAAAAATTAGAATATGCAAAAGCAGATTATCAATTCCAAATGTGGTGTGAAACAAAGTTAGGCATATCCTCAAGAGCATTGGGACCAGAAGATAACTTATTATGATAATACAATACAAGATAGATGATGATGTTATAAAAAAGAGGGTCTTGTTCATGCCGAGAAAGTGTTGGTCAACTGTTCTTAAATTGTTCAGCCAGGTTGCTTTATGAATTCCTCGTTCAGGGCAATTTGAGTGTAGTAAGTCCCCAGATAAATATTTTATTACTAGCCTTCATAGTTTTGGTAGGATAAATAAGCTAATTTTTTTGTACCAATGAACAACCTATGCTGCTTCAATAGCATGGTTTATTTAATTTATCGAATAAAAATTTGAATCATGAATCATTTAGGTACAATGAAAGACCACTTCAAATATAGTGTAAACAACATAAACTAGAAATAGATAAAACAACTTAAGCAAAAGTCAAACATAATAAAACAATTATTCCATACTTAAGTTTGTGAGGTTTTTTTTTTTTTTTTTGAGAAAAAAGGAAACAAAACAAATAAATAACTAAGTACATTCATTTAATCAGTAAGTTAAATAAAAGAGGAATAAAAAAAAAAGATAACAAAAGTTTTTTTAAATTTCTT
>Ga0123341_1005616_pt1 | contig 11210 bp, 4 predicted proteins | sample Turbeapinknodule_FD_89959 | JGI IMG/M metagenome (GOLD analysis project Ga0123341, IMG submission 89959) | Root nodule microbial communities of legume samples collected from Mexico - Turtle bean Mexico pink nodule | ecosystem: Host-associated > Plants > Roots > Nodule | place: Mexico: Nepantla... | reverse complement strand
TTGAAATAATAAGATTGATTTTGTGAGTAATGAACCTCTACCAAATTGGTGAGTGATTGAGAGAGACTTGTGTCTTCTTCTCTTCTAGTCTTATCTTGAGTGAATTCTTGGTCTCTCAAGTGGTGGCAACAACACTCATCTTGAAGCCAACCATCCTTCAAGTGGTGTGCACATTCCCAAGAGCTCCAACCACATAAGTTTCCCTGTCCTTTTCATCTTCTTCTTCCATTTCCATTCCAAAACAAACTCTAAAACATGTCTTAGTTGTTTCTTGTTGATTCAATCGGTAGAACTTGTTTAGTTTGTGTTTATATTCAGTAGTTTGCTTTAGTTTTTTGTTCTTGTGGTTTTAATTGTGTTTCTTGGAGTTTCAATCGTGCATTTGTGTTCTTCCTTGTTTCAATCAGTTCACATGTACAAAAAATGGGTTTCTATATGAGTTTGGATTGGTTCTTGTGATTTGGTGAGTTCTTGAATGTTAAAGAACATTGATCCAATTCTTAAAAAGTGCCTAATCATTTTCCAACTCTTATTGAATCCATAACATATCCCTCTCATGTTATTGGAATCACATCATTCCTTGTCGATTTCAGATTTGGTTAAGGCAACCTTTTAAAGAACGAAAACATGGTTTGTGGAACAAGGGATGAAGATAGACATGATGTTACACACATGTCATTATTATCTAGAAGATATCACAACCTTACTAAGAAAAATGTCCAACTCGACTATGTGATTTATGCAAAGGTTTAATCGAGAAAATTCAAAGTTTGATGTTCAAGAGATAGTCACCCACCCACCATGGTCGACAAACAATGTCATATGTTAGATTAAATGATTGGTGGTGTGGTTGTTGACACTTTCAAGCTCTTCGACTTCCTTGTTCTCACGTTATAGTCATTTGTTTGTCTTGTCATTTACAGTTGATTACATTCATTGACTCCATGTACAACCTCCACATTATTGAAAAGGCTTATGAACTCCAAAATTCATCCAGTTTGAAACGAGGATTATTGATCTACTTATACATGACCAAATATCATACCTGACCCCCAAATGTGTAGCAAAGAGTCAGGAAGACCAATCACTACTTGTTTCTAAATTGAAATGGATCAACCAATTCAGAACAAGTCACGAAAATGTTCTTATTGTCGTAATAAAGGTCAAAATAGGGGGAATGATCCATTTAGACAATTAAATGTCATGCTTTGTGTACTGGCCAGAATCTCGGTCATCCGCACCAGAGAAAGACATCGGACATCGATGGACTGATAGCAATAGCGGGCCACGTAAGCAGGTACCCATAGATAGAACGAGTTAACATAAAGTTAACACCTATATACCAAAAAGACCCAAGTCTCGAGAGGATCATACATGGGATGTGTTTAGTACATTAAGGTACGACACAAGCAAGTGTTCCCTGAAGGCGCTAAGGCCCGCGAGGGTTAGGGTTTCCAGGGAAAGATTGCATGCATGACACGTGAATACTTAGGGCACCTACAGAACAGATGATGTCGCAACGCTGGTACGTGAGTAGGTACCTTGGCGGCTATGTTGTTAGGTCTATGTACTCCAGGAAAGGGAAGTCCTATTCGCCAGATTACGCTAAGATTGTCTAGTAGCAACGCAAGGACATTCTCCCAGGAACCCTAAGCCCACTTAGAGATGTGGGAACAACACAGAAGTAACCCTAGATACAACCTATAAAGAGGGTGGTAAGAACCCTAGCAAGGTATGACGTTTCTAAGACTGAAACTGCTTTACATACATTACTGTTCCTTTAGCCCTACTGACTTGTGCGTCAGAGTGCAAACGGTCGTAAGGGCTCCCTTTTGTCTCTACAGGTAAAGCGTTCTTCAACCCTAGGAAGTTCGTGAGAAGGAGGAGACAGGCGGGGCCTGCGGCTGCTGTTAGAGTCATTCGGCAACCAAGTCAACCGGCGAGAACACTTTGTAATGTTTATGTAATAACATTATTTCTAATTTTTTATTATATCATGTTATTTTAATGAGTTAAATTTAGTATTTATATTCATTTTATTTTAGGAATTTATTTTGAATTAAAATACATGTATTACTTTTTTTATATTATATAATGTATAATTTCATTGACATTGATATTAGAAAATCTAAAATTATAGATAAACACATATTTTAATTCATGAGAAATCGTAAATAATCTTACACTCAATCATATAATGCATTTAATTTTAAGTTGGAAAATCTAGTTATAACACATAGATATTTTTTATTACTTATAATTTTTATTAAAATATATTTCATAATATAAGATTATTAGGAGTGTAACTGCCTTGAGTTGAGTCCAACAATGTTTTTGTAGTATGTATATTATTTTACAAAACCTATATGTCATTTTAGAACCTATATTTTATTTTTTAACTATTAATATATTTAAATATTTGTAATTTATGTCATCGCAAGTTATTTACACAATTCTTTTTGTTTTTAAACAAAAAAGATATAATTTCATGCAAATTAAAAAAGTAAGAAAAAAATTAAACTCAAATCGTCATATGACAACTTCAATATTAAAATAATAAGAAGTCCTCATAACCATGCACTAAGTATTAATTTTTACCTAAATTTTCTATTCTTATTGAAGTTGTGTTCGTGTATGAAGACTTCAAAAGAGTGAAATCATCTTTACCCATTTCAATAACATTTTTCGTAAAATCAGTGCAAAATTAGACCATTCTAGTAAAATTTCCGACATTACCAATGACTTTTACTTTATGAAAAGGGCTCCTATAAAAAACTAGCTTATTTTGTTTTATCTAAAACAATTTAGCCTTTGTTCCTTTCATCAAGTTCTATTTTATGCTTGTCCTCTGCAATGCTGCCTCAGCAACAGTGATCTCAACCATGGATTCTGTTATCATGCGTGCAAAAACGAGTTGGCCGAAATGCGTAGAGCTAAAGATTTTCCCAACCAATTCCATTATTTGAAGAACATACTCAAGAGGTTATTTCTAAATATCACTAAAAATAATCAGTTGATATTTAAAAATAACCTCTTGATACTCTTGAGAGTGTAAAATATAAAAAATAAAATAGAATAAAACTTAAAAACATTATACTGAATTATACTGTAAACTATAGAAAAATGATTAACAAAAGAATGATTAATTGAATAGATTCGTTGTCTTTAACATTGCTGTATATCTATGAAACTACTTAATCATGAATAACTGCTCTTGATATGGTCTCAAGTAAGTTGGGCCACTTTCAAGTATATTTTCAACCGTCAGCTAAGAAAATCATATTTCAGCTAATTTGGCGTCTACCAGATCAAAATTAGCTAAACCATCAGCCACATGTGTTGTTACATTCTCTAAAGTATTTGTAATTTTAAAGTTGCACAAACTTTAATACAAAGTTCCCATCTCCGTGTAATCCTCAAAGAAACCAAAGACGAGTCATTAAAAGCCTTCACCAAGTGAGAATCATATTTTAACCACAAATTATTCCATCCTTTCATAGCATGCTCAATAACTAACATGACTGCGATCAACATGTAGTGCATCCTTGCTTTTATGTTGATCTTTACCATCATCTTCCGGTTATCAACTAACCTTTAAACCTCAGATTTATCTCTTTCTCACCTGTTTCAGCTTAACAGCAAGCCCTTCTCACTTGTCAACAAACTATATATAGTCATTTTTAAAAATGGAGTGTAAAAAAATATTTTATAACTAATTATGAAGGGTTGATATTTTGCTTTAACTTTCATAATTTCCAAACTCTCATTCTAATGGAGATACATCCTTCCAATAAAAACATATCCATTTAAGTCTGTGTTCACACATCAGTACCATCCATCATTGAAATTTAGGTTATTGACGTATTGTTTTAGTACGTCAGAATTTGTTCAACGACTCAAACAAAAGAGCCCTTGTATTAAGATAATGCACGTGAAATCATTAACTTGTTTTATCCATTACAAATACAATTGTTCATTTCACAATACTTAATATATAACAGCTCTGTTACATGTGATGGCGATGCAAAGGGGAAGGGGAAGGCCAAAATGCTTCTTTTTTAATGATGTAAAGAGAGGTATTATAAGGGTGGCGTGAAATAATGGTTAGTTAGAGAGAAAATTAACCGTTGCAGAGGGGAAAAGGCGAAAGGGAATATCATGGCCCCATTGATGCAGCTGGAAGTATTGAGTAATGAACTGAAGGATATTAAGTAAGACTCCCTCATCTGTTCAATTTGATCCTATTCTGCTCCAGTGGCAAACCCACCACGTGAACATTCCTTATCACATCACGTGTCAGGTTTCTTTTGGGAGTTAAAATTGAATTCAGCACATAAAACATGTGACTGAATAGAACGAGTGGTTCATAGATGCTGCAAGTTCCTTTTGGCATGGCATAGGTACAAAGTTAAAGCCTACAAGAAATTGTCCTTGTTTCCTTAATAGGACACGGCACAATACCAGGACGAGTCTCTTGGTTACCCCCTCAACCCTCTTTCTCCGAATAAGTGTGTGGGAAGCTAAACTAAAGTTGAAGTTTGGCAGACTACGAATGCTCTTACTCTGATATCATCACCGGCCTAACTTGGTGCTCGCAACATGACAATGTCTTTCAGTTAGAATTACCCAAAAGCTTATGCATTAACCCGACTTCAATCAATGCCAAGATCAAAACCTTCACTTATAAAACGTCTGTGATAGATGATAACTAAAGTTAGCAACTATGTATTCCATATAAAATGATAGTGTACATGTTAGTTTTCATTGTATTGTATTTTCCCTAGTCAAAAAGGATACGGTGATGGGGTGAATTTAGGAGGCCCATGTGAAGATATCGCTGCATCCATGGACAAGAGTTAGGTTCCCGTCGGTCTTTAATGTTGCATGGCTATGCACCATAAGGAAAAAGGCGGGGTGAATTGTAACGAAAATTACTAAAGTGGCTCATTCGAAGACCACGTGTCAGTTTTTTGTGGCTTTAGTTAGGTTATATATTATATGTATATATGTATGTACATGTGTGCATGGAGAGACTAAAAGCAAGTTCATGACCTCACATGCGTGGTTGTATTTCCGTTCATATGAAGGTCAGTTTTAGCACTATCATCTGACTATACCAAACACATCTTGCACTTATTAAAAATTTACAGTGCCAGACTATATTGTGTTAATATTTTGAAGTCCAACTGAAAACAGAAGAAATAGTTTATCAACATTTGAAAGTTTTAATATATATTATGTTTAGCCATCTGCTAATGTTAGGTCTGTACTTTAAACAAAATAGTATTTTATCCTGTGAAATCTCCCTATAAAAAAAGTTAATTATATCTATAACCATTAGGTTGAATTTGAGACAAAGAAAAAATATCTTGAGAAATAGGACTACTAATTAACAAGAGGAGGTGGAAAATATTAAAAGTTTGTATCTTTTATAGTCCACATGACATATCATTATAAAATTGTTTTAAGATATAGTTTACTTAAGAGCTCATAATAAGTTACAGCTACTAATTTAGTTCTGAAATATTGATGGTACGCAAAAAAACAAAGTACAAACATCCAACTACTTATATAACAAACCTGATATGTTTTAAGCCAGAGATTCCAGCTTTATGAAACTTCAACACTTAGGTTTTATACATATTATGTGTTTATATATAGGTTTTGTCCCCGTTTAGTAATTGGCTAACTGCATTGATAAGATATCCTCCATGCTCCAATAGTTGGTGTTGTCATTTGTACAACAACTGGAATGATCAGGATTTGTGTGGAACTGAGCTGAAAACGGTTCTAACATTCCTTGATAACAGGATGGAGAATAGGTCTCCATGGGCTCAGCAATGGTGGACACTTGGCTAGTGCAAGCTTGGTGATCATTTGTCTCAGAATTACTCTGTTGCTGAAAGCTCTCAGTTTGCTTCATGTGCTTCTGGATTCTTGTCCTCCAGAAGTTCTTGATCTCGTTATCAGTCCTTCCGGGTAGTTGCTTTGCAATTTTGGACCACCTGCGTTGGGAAATCAGTAATTTGTAGCAGAGAGTAAAATATCTGAATACCATTGCACTGGTTTTCTCATCATTGTAAAAATTGGAAGTCAAACTTCTGAAATGAGTAAATTTCAGATACCTGCCTAACAAATATTTATTTATAATGAAATATCTATCACATTTTTCTTATGAAAGTTAATTCTTTTCGTAAGACTAGTAGAATAATAAGTAAAATTCACACAATAATTTCTAATAAATTTTAATCATAGCGTCTCTCAAAGTTGTTTTTTTTATCTAAATAATTTTAAGAAAATAACTATACTGGCAAAGTGCTATGATTTTAATAAGAGTACGTAGTCCTATACTATTTGATTTTTTTTTCTCAAAAAACTCTTTTTTGCAACTTTTCCTATAAAAACATTACCTTTTAAAAAACCACTTTTAAAAACAATTGGGCATTTGTTTCAGCTTTTAAAAATAATTACAAGTTAGAAATGTTATTAAAATACATGTTTGTGAACACGATAAGTTTAGTTAACACAAAATTAGAATTTAGAGAGTTTCTAAAAGTAAGAGAATAGATTTTATTTTGTCTATTTTAAATTTATAAGAAATAGGAATGAATGAATAGTTGGAAGCTAAAGTGGAACCTAAAAAAGAAAGTGTTGTAGAATTTTATAAGCAGACAAGTATTTAATGTGCAGACGGGCATTAGAATTTACATAAAAAAAGGCAGTTGATCATGAGACTCGGTCAGTGAAATGTGTGACGTGACGGGAGAGAGTGTACAGGAGGGTGCGTGATAGGGAAAGTAAGGTAAAATATTTTGTGTAATTTGTTGATGAAAAAGAGTATTAATTAGTTGAAATAAAATGAAAAGCTAACTAAGGTTGTTGAAACATTTGATATTTGATTAGTAAAAAAGTAGCAGCTCCTATATTAAATAGGATGTGTCTGAAAGGAGGCCATGTTCAATGGCTGAGAATGAATGTGAGCATTATAAAACGATCATTATGGAGGTACGCAAGATGCTGAATTCTGAGTTTCCTTTGATGTATATAGCAGAGGCTACAAGATAAGAAAATCAGATTTCTCCATGCATGCCTCGGGTAGAGAGTATATGCTTCAAATCTCTCTTATCTTTTTCTTCTACTTCTTTTCATTCCATTATCTACAAAACCTTTTCGTCTATATGCTATTACGTATTTTCTTCCAAATTTGAACACATCTTTTCTTGGAATTGCCTCCTAAAAACTTGTTTCACTAGACCCCTCTGTGTATCGGATTCCTGCGAGTAAAGTTATGTTTAACAATGTAATATGAATTTGAGAGATTATATTTGTAGGGGTTGATTTGTTCTGTAGGCTAAGACAGAAAAAATGGATAGTGAGAATAGTAGGGTGTGTGGAGGTAGTTAGGTTAAGCTTATCCTGAAGGGGAGGATTTGATTTTAATTTACAAGGACATCTGCCCTAGTGAAGAAAAGGCAAGAGGGTATGGTTTAGGTCCGTTTTCACTACCTAAAAACTTCTCTTTCATTGGAATAAAAGTGTGCCCACTTCCATTAATGGAAGCTCCCCTGCTCTACTTCACTTCCTTCTCCTTCACTAGCTTCCTTATAATAGCCACTTGTAAAATTAAATATAAATTTTTATTCTAATTTATTTACATATTACTAAACCTTCATAATTATTGGTATTTTTCTTTACGTTCTCCACATATACATATAAGTATTACTCTTCATTTTTCATCCTAATTCTATTTTCCCTCACTTCAATTTTACAACTACCTTATACCTCTTTATTTTCTTATTTCATTTATATTCACGTCTCTTTTCATTTCAATGTTATCTCTATCACTTCAATTTTAAGAATCACCCCACTTCTTTTCTCTCTCTGGGTTTTCCATGATATAAATATCACTGATACATATATTTTCCTTATTACTTACTTTAAATAATAATATCTTAAATAAATCATTTTCTTTTAATAATATACATATAATAGATCAATAGATTATATTAATATTAATTATTAAGCCTTATATTTCCCTTTACATTATGGGGCAACATATGAAATAAATAATATAGATAAGAAATATTGTGTTATATTTCGTGTATTTTCTATATGTTATTATATTGATTTGGATTATAATAAAAGTTTCTAACTCACTTTTCTCTTCCTCTTCTTTTCATATCCTTTTCATTCTTTTTTTTTTACACTTTCCACACACTCTTAATTTATATTAGAATATATATTTATACTATTCGTTTTCTTTCATGCTTTAATTTTTTTATAACCTCTCTTATTCTTTACTTATATCCATTTACTAATTATTTTATATGACTATTCTTACACATGTTTTCGTGAAACTTTAAAAATTTAAGCAAAAAATATACATCATCGATTTCTTACAACTTTTTTAAAAAGAAACACAGAAAAAATCCTATAAAAATATCAATGAAATTCATTACATGCAAATTTAAAAAGAAAATTAAAGAAAAATTCTAAGAAATATAAAAAATTCAAGTAGTGATTTTTTTATCATTATATGTGTCTATCACTTTTGAAGCCTTTTTCCCTTATTTTTTTCCCTTTTAAATTGTATTTTCAGTTTACAGATATATTTCTTTTTCTTTCTTGTAAATATTCCAACTTTTACCAAGAGACTTGTTAGGGAGCGATAAGAAAATAAAATCTAATATGAAAAGAACATTTTTCTTTAAAAAATAATAGATTCTGGTTAAAAGCTTGGAGTGTATTTTCTCTTCTTTTGGAAGATATCTAGGTTGTTGTTTACAAATCGTGTTTCTCTTGCTCGATCAACAGCTTCTCTACTTTTATTTTATTTTACTATTAAAATTTAGTTTTTAAAACTAAACATGAAAAGTGTAAAGAACAAATTTTCACAAACCAATAATTACAGCTACACATATTTCAAAATTGAGAAAAAGAGGACATTTAACATAATCCATAGAAATTTTAACTAACTTTTTTTATCTGTATGAAAAACTAACTACCTGTATGTCTTATACTTTTTTTTATATCATAAGTCATGATGTGGGAGCGGAAGATTGAATGCAACAGTAAGCATAGTTGTTCATTTGGATGGAAATTGGAATCATTTGGAGGTTCTAAACATAGATATATAGATTTTCCTCAGGAAATGTCCTTTAGTTTAACAAAACCCCTATTTTGCGATCCTTTCCTTGACTAAAGTTCTATCCTTTCACTCAAATAGTCTTCCAACAATGCCATCTAATGTGATACCTAATTTTAAAGAGATCAACAAAGTATTTCCTTCACCTTTAATGGAGAAGGTTGATGATTATATTTCTTAATTCTTATCCAGGACTTTCATTTTTTTTTTCAATTTTAGTATCCATATTTTAAAAAATTAATAATATGGTTAAATTGTCAAGTTTTTTTTATTTTATATTTTTTTGGACTAATTAAATCATAAATCCAACATTTAATTTTGGTACCGTAAAAAGATTAAAAAATTAAAATGTAAAAGAATTAAAAACGTACATAAAACTGAAGATTGAATAAAAATGCAATTTTTCAAAAGTGAAGAACAAAAGTTACAAATATAATAATAGAATAAGAGCAAAACTGGTGCATTAGAGACTGAAAAAACACAAAATTACCATTTACCCTTTAAAATATTTTTCCTTGTGAGAGAGTACCATATATTTTCAAATATAAGATCTTAGTGGTGAACGCATATGCAATATGTTATTTCTTTTTTAACAAGTTTCTTGTTGTTATTGATATATATATATATATATATATATATATATATATATAAATTGCGTCATGAATTCACCTGTTTCCCCACTTTGCATGAAGTTCCATGATCAAGAGCTGTTCCTCGGGTGTAATATTCCCTCTTCTAACATCGGGACGGAGGTAGTTTAGCCACCGGAGCCGGCAGCTTTTTCCGGTACGTTTAAGACCTGTTAAAGCATGATGATCCATGATTCGTAGGGCTTAGTTGGAACAAAAAAGGAGAGAAAAAGAAGAAGAAAATAGTTGAAAAATAGAATAAAAGTTGAAGAACGAAAAAGATGTTTACCTGCAGCTTTAGCCAAAGAGTTCCAAACACCTTCCCCGTGATTTGCGATGTAGTTGATCAAGATTAAGTCTTCTTCCATTGTCCATGGTCCCTTTCTGACCTCAGGATCATGAGACATGGTAGATAGTTTCTTGTCCATTATTTAGTAGGAGAGAATAGAGAGAGTGGAGAGGGAAAAAGATGTTGAAATGTTAATAAGGGTTTGGCAGGTTTAAATAGAGGCAAGGCTAAGTGATTTGGTAATTGTAATGAAAATTTTGTATTAGGGATAAGGACATGTTTTCACGTACCTAACTATGTTTCTCATGTCAACACATGCATGCATGACTATGATTTTGGTTTCCCTGCATACTATAAGAGACGAGTGTCTTTACGTACTCTCAAGTTACACGCACATGCACTCCATATTTGAACATCAGGTGTCTATGCTATACATTTTCTTCAAAAGAACAAAGAAGATACGATATTATGTAAATACTACCAGCTTTAGAGGTTATATTAGAGCTGGATTGAAACCTTAATTCTAATGATCCAACTTATACAAATATCAAGAGGAAAATATATGATCCTCTCCCAAAGGAGTAAACCCTATTTTTTTCTTTAATCTTTCCTGTTCATTACATGTAATAAATGAGAAATAGAAAAAAAAATATTATGTTATACATATTGTTACTATGGATTTTATAGAAATAATATTTCTCCTTTCTTTATCATATCATAAATATAAAGACCATGTATTCTCTATTCTTCCTTTATTACAGTGCAATATATTATTAGGTTGAGATTATATATTTGTCGAACAAAAAGCATGTACTATATTATACAAGAAACTTTTGTCAGGTAAGTAGATGTTATATGGCAATGCCACATCAATTTTTCTCATTAAAATATCATTTAAATATTTATTTCTTTTTCAAATATAAAAATAAATAGTTATAGTAATTAATTTTTTTTTATCAGTATTATTATTTTTTATTTTATAATTTAAACTAATAATATATAAACTCACATTAAATAATAGCGCTCATAAAATTTAATTCTATATTGTATTATTTATATTATTAAATTTTGCAGTCTTATTAATAGATATTACCATATTTCATTTAGTGATATGATATTCAAGTTAAGAAATCATATTATATATATA
>Ga0123341_1005615_pt1 | contig 11211 bp, 9 predicted proteins | sample Turbeapinknodule_FD_89959 | JGI IMG/M metagenome (GOLD analysis project Ga0123341, IMG submission 89959) | Root nodule microbial communities of legume samples collected from Mexico - Turtle bean Mexico pink nodule | ecosystem: Host-associated > Plants > Roots > Nodule | place: Mexico: Nepantla... | reverse complement strand
ATTTATATTTAAATGAAATTGACAACATTTTAATTTAACTTATTAAATATTTAATTTAAATTCCAAAAAAAGAATACAAATAATTTCTATTTCAATAAACACACAATCTTTTTTGTTTTTTTATTCTGAAAAATAAAATAATTCCTCTAAGATCTTCACGCAATCTATCACTTACATTTGAGAAAAATATAAAGACTATTGTTGGACATCGACTAGAGATTAGAGCCTTTCGTAGTATATAAGTGAATGCAAACCTCACCTCATCAAGTTGATTTTATGAGGTTAAGTTAGGTTTAAAATTAACTTTGTAACAACTATATTCTTAATTTGAAATGAGTTATTAGATTGTGAAAATATTTAGAATCAAATTAAAGCTAGATGCACTCTCACTTTCTTCTCTTAAAAAATGTTGTGAAAAATGCTAGATTGGTTTAAAACGTTAACAGAGAAAGATTTTCCTTTTATTAGGGATGTTGGGTTAAGTCTGATTAGGGTGAAACTTGAAGCAGGTGGTATTAGGGCATCCTCATACCAAATCAAATTCATTACCTTCATATCCACACACCTATTTCTCTGATGCATGTTATACCAACAACATAGTAAATTTTCCAACGTATGCATGCAAGGACTATGCACGTGCAGACATAGGAACTACTTCGACCACATGGGGGTCTGCAAAAAGGTAACTTCCAGCACATTGCAACCTCATGCACTCTCATCAAGGGTTCACATGCACTCATCATGTCCATCCATAAGGCACTTCATTCCAAAGTTGCATCAGATATTTCTTAACTTGGCTTCAAGTTGCAGTCAAGGATGTAATGTGTGGTTCAGATACAACAAAAGTAATTCGACCATTTTTTTTTTCTGATAAGAAGATGAGACTTAGAGTACTATTGAAATCTTCGTCTTCTTTCTTTTTTTGGGCAGGAGGAGAGAGTATATAAACTGCCATTTGCCTCAACTCCTGAGCGACGTTGAACTATATTGACATACGAGAACAAGTCTTCCAGTCGAAGTTTAAGAGAAGTGGATTCCCCCTAACTGAGGGGCTAAGGAGTCTCTCGGATCCCACGGTAAGCGTCAATGTTTCGACCTCAAGTCCAAGAGATAGTATTGTCAGGGTCAATCACCGCATCTGAGATATTGTGATGTGGGACTATATTGGCATACAAGAACAGTTTCAATGCCGTTGTTTGTATTTGACCACAACTTCCTTCACCTATACAATGTTTAAAACAATTAAAATTGGAATGAAATGTTAATTTGAAATTATGTTCATGTAAACTTTGATAATGTGTATTAAGAAAAATGATACTTGACAGCAATCTTATTCATTTGAGAACTAAAAAAATTAGTATTTTATTATAATATAATATTTTATTAAAAAAAAAAGGCTTGTAGAGTGATTGTTTTTAGTGTTAGAGTGTGAAAGAAACTTTATACATGTATAAAACATCATAGTTGTTGCTTACAATACAAATTCATAATTATATTGGTATATGTTTAAATTTTTGTTTCTGGTGTGTACAGAAGAATTGAAGGCTAATTCCTATAATACTTTTTAAACAAAAAAATTTGGAACCAAGTATACTGGAAGAAAAAAAATTTAATTACGATTTTGAAGGTCAACTTTTTTAAACAATTAATTATTTCTTCACACAAATTAAATTTCGTTGGGAAGCTTTTCAGGATTAATATCATGTTTTCATCATCCTCTAAACGAAAGAGAGAAAGGGTTAACTCCCAAAGAAAGGGCAAAGAATTGGTGGAATTTGTTTTAGCTTTCCTTAAGTTCTCTTATCATTCATTGGACAAATTTGTGTAAATAAAAGGTCACATATTTGAAGATTCAGTCCATGTATGCTTCACAAATTTGAAGCTGCAAGACACTAAAAACTTAGTGTCAGAGGTTTTGAAGAAGCAAATCTGAATCACTCTTGATGATTGGATTCATATTGCAAATTTCAAATATGAAGGTCAAAAGTTTGACCTAAATATATAACATTTCTAATAACCTAAACTATGACAATATGCTTTGGATGAAATGCTACAACTAGCATGTTACTATCATAATTGTAATTACTTTAAATTTTTTTTTATTCAATTTGATATTTTTCTCATTTATTTTATACACGTATTTGTTTATTTCGAGAAAACTCATTTAGTTGTGACCTAGAATAAACATCTGGTTTATTCATTAGAATTAAGAGCTTATGATGATTTTTTTTAATATATTGTGATATGTGGGAGATAATACTCATTATTAGAGTACATATCACCACAATTCACATACATATTTAATTTCTTGTTCCAAAAGTTTGAAACTCTATGATAGTAGATTTTTATAAATTGGACATATAATCTACACTTTCAGACACAAAACCTACTATTTTCTTCAGCATACAACACCATTAGATATTAAGAGCAAGAATTAAAAAATCATAAGTAAACTAATGAGTGACTTTTATATACAATGTTGGGAGATTGATTCTTTATCTTCCACATTTTAAATGATGTAAACGTGTTTTGTTGTAATTGTTTAACATGTTTATGTTATTAGGTCTTTTTCATCACAAAATCTATTATTTTGACGATCTTAAGGTAAAAGAATGCATGATTTATAAAATATTTTAGTTTTCTTAAAATGAAAATTAATGTTTCTTACCTTTTCACAAACTTTTGCCTTTCTTCCAACCATTTAAACTTTCTTAGTGTGTTTCAATGAAGAATTTTTATAAAGTAATTCATTTTTACAAAGAATTTGAAAGATTTTATATGAATATAATATTTTAAAAGAAATTAAAATTTCAAGAATTTATTAGAATATTTAAATACTTAAAATTAGAAAATTTCAGTTCCACTTAAAAACATAAGAATTTAATTTTTTTCATATTTTATCTCTTTCAAATCTCTGTTTGATTTCTTTATATTATTTTCTAGACTCCATTTTAATAATCGTGATTGAGGTTATTTCCTTTTCAATTATAGACAGGTGTTATTTTTCAACTTTCAGTATTAAGATTTTTTTTGTCAACTCAATGAAGATTTTTTTGATTTTAAACTCAATATTTTTTCTATTGATATTAATTGAGATTCTCTTCAATTGATCTTAATCAACGACACTCCGTAGGTCAAGGTTATTTACCAGCCAATGTTAATCAAATTTTTCTCAACCGATATTGGAAAAATTATATTTTTACTAATATTAATATTAATTTTTATTGATACTAATAAAACTAACTTTTGAGTTAGTATTTTGCATTAGTTATTTTTGGATTATTTACTAATATAATTTAAAACTATTTCTTAGTTGATCTTTGTTAGAATTTTCTCAACTATATAAATAAAATTATTTCTTGACAAATGTCACACAAATTATTTTAATTAAAGTCTATAATAATTATTTTTAGTACAACTTTTTTAATTTTACTTGTGTTTTTACATAATATTTAGAATATTAATTTCAAATAAAAAAATTAATAAATTTAAATTATGTTATCTAAATAAACCATTTAAAAATAAATAATTTAAAATAAAAATAATTTAAATATATTGAAGTTTCCTATTGATTGTTAAATTCTATGTGCACCTTAACAACATTATTATAAAAGGGTTGAAAATAATTTTAAAATACGACAAAGGTGTTAGAAGTAATATGAATAAATATGAAGAGCTGTCTATAATTTGTTATAATTTACCTGTCAGAAAATGATATAACAATAATATTTTTAAGAAATTGTAACGTAAAAACCATAATTCTAAAATAGACTAACTATACCAAAATGAGAATTTTCTTTTTTAAATTTTTTTAAAATTAAAATGTGTCGCAAATCAGAAATCAGAATGCATTAGATAATATATATTTCTTTTAATTTGGTACAAGCATAAATTCTAAATAATTTGACATTAGAACCCATTTACAAGAGATACAATATATATTTCTAATAAATTCAAATCAATTAGTCACTATAAAGAAAATCAGATTAGGTTAAGTTAATATCTATTTTGCATATTCCTAATCTTGTTAAGGAATAATCTTAATCTAAATATTTTGGAAAATAAATATGTATTGGACAGTAATGTTCGAGACCTAAGTCTTTGGCTATAGTCAGCTTAGCTTTAGATCCAAAAGGTGGGTTACGGGCTCGGTCCAGTTTTAATGGTAAGCTTGGTAAAAAATAATTAAAGAATAGAAAATATTAAGTTTGGTCATATGTTATTATAATGCATACGTTAGTTATATATTAATGAATATACAAGTTGTTAATTGAATATATATGTTAATAAAGTTGTTAATTAAGTGGCAAGTACCCGTGAATAAAGGTGCACGATATTCTCCCACAGTGAATAATGGTGCATGATATTCTCTTCTGTTGTTAACACCGTGAGTAAAGGTGTCCGTAGACAAAATATCTTTCTGTTATGTATGCTTTCAGTTGAGATTATATTCTCGTGAGTGGAAGTTGTTAAAGGGATAACTATAAAAGGGGCTTGAGACCCTAAAAAAAGGTACATTGTTTCTAAATACTTGAGACTGGAACTGATTACTTATTTTGTATGCTCTTACTGACTTGATCGTCAGAGTGTGATCAACAGGTAGAACCCCATTTGTCCCAGTGGAGCAGCATCTCGGAGCACCAATTGGAGACAAGTCAGTAGTGGAGCTCGCCCATCCAGTCAACCCGAGGTTAACCGACAAAAACATTTGGCATCTACCGTGGGGCCCGATAAAACTTGATCTCATTCGCATTCATGATTAAGCCTTCTGACGTGATGAGAAACACAATGTAAGGCTCGCATGGATCTGAAGGAAGCGATGCCCCACCTTACAACAAATGCCACGAGGGCCCTCCAGGAGGCCAATTAGGAGCACAAACGAGAGCAAGAGCATATCCAAGAAGAAGCCAGAGCCGAGCAGGAGAGGCTATGAGCGGAAGCCAGAGCTGAGCAAGAGCTCCTGAAGGATCTTCTGATGGTAGAGATCGAGGCCTCTCGGGCTGCAATGGAGGAACAAGCGCAAACCAACGAGGAGTTGTGCATAACCAATAAGGACTTACGGAAAAGCCTGCATTGACATGACCGATGTTCCATCAGGGAGAGATATCAGAACTTGCCAGCGAGGGATGCTCCCAAGCCATTCTCAATGGAGATTATGGATGAGCCCGTGCCACCTCACTATATCACACCCAAGATCGCCTTTGTCACAGGGATAGAGGACCCCAAAAATCATCTCACAACATTCAATGCTCAGATGATTATCTCTGGAGGAACGGATGCCATCTTGTGTAAAATGTTCATGGGTAGTTTTAATGGTACAACCCTACAATGGTTCAGCGGGATCCCTGATGGTCAGATCACCTCTTTTTCTAAGTTTTCCAAGATGTTTAGAGAACATTTCTCCGTCAACAAGGTCAAATCCTCGAGGATGTATGACATCTTTGGCGTGAGGCAAAAGGAGGGAGAGTCGTTGAAGGATTACCTGAATACGTTCAGTGTGCTTACGGTAAGACTTCTAACGCACAATGAAGAGATGATGATTGCCGCTTTCGAGCAAGGGATTGCGATGGGACCATTCATCGACTCGTTAATCAAAAATCCAATAAAGACATTTTTTGAGGTACAAGAACGAGTTCTCGCCTGCATCGAAGCAGAGGAGATTATGGTAAGAAAGAATGACAACTCACATTTAAGGCAACTTAGGCCTAAGGAAAGCAGTCGAGCCCGACCCTTGTGAGTCAACGTAACCTCTGCTGAGAAGAGAACGGACTTGAGGTACGTGCCATACTAGCCAAGAGAGACGAGCCCAAGATGAAGGCCAAGGAGGAGTCAGCAACTCAACCCAAATTTCAAGTGTCCTACAAAGAATCATTGAGCATGCCAGAGGTAGTAGACGAGCTGAAGTTTCCCAAGAAGATAGACCAGAATGTGGGATCATGGAGAGATGCCTAGTGTGAGTTCCACAAAGCATTTGGGCATAATGTTGAGTGATGCATAGCTTTGGGCCACCAACTGGCTAGCTTGGTGAAGGAAGGGATCCTGAAGGAGTATCTTGAGGCTGGCCAGGAAGAACCAAAAGGAGAGGTCGCGCTCAGAAACCAAGCACATGAGACATCGGTCCATGGAGAGCTGAACACCATCTCGGGAGGATTTTCAGGAGGAGGAAACTCTGCTTCCAAATGTAAGCGATATGCACGAGCAGTGATGTCCTTGGAAGCAAGGAGACCTGATCATCCACCGGAGCCCACTCTCTACTTCATGAGCTCCGACTTGGAAGACATGGTTTCTCATGGGTGCGGTAGCCTCAACGGTCCACATGAAGATGAAGATGTCTTCCCTTGAGGGATGAGTGATTACCATAAAGTTCAATCAGAAGACGACACGAAAATGCTATGAGAGTAGCCTAAAGAATAAAAGAGAAGCTTAATAGATTGCGGAGGCAGAAGTCGTCAATGAGAAGCAACCTGGACTTGCTGCAGAGGTTCAGGAAAATGAGATAAAAGGGAAGAAGTTCAAGCTTGACACCTCATTGTGCAAGGAGCTAGAGGATAAGATAACGACCGTGATATCAGAGAATATGGATGCTTTCACATGGTCATCCACGGACATGCCCGAGATAGACCCAGACTTCCTATGTCATCGGCTTACTATGGATGAGAGAAGCAAGCCCATGGTCCAGAGGAGAAGGAAGTTCAACAAGGATAAGTGCCTCGTCATCCGAGAGGAGACTCATAAGCTAATGGTTGTTGGCCACGTAAAGGAGATCCAATACCCGGGGTGGCTGGAAAACATGTCGGTAAAGAAGGCCAATGGGAAGTGGAGGATGTGTGCTGACTTCACTGACCTGAACAAGGCTTGTTCTAAGGATTCGTAACCCCTACCGAGGATAGACTCCTTGGTAGACAACGCCTTAGGTTGTCGGTTGTTAAGCTTCCTGGATGTGTTCTCGGGATACAACCAAATTCGTATGCACCCGAAGGACAAGAGTAAAACAACCTTTATGGTTGAGTTCGCCAACTACTACTACAAGGTTATGCCCTTTGGCCTTAAAAATGTTGGCGTTACCTATCAAAGGCTGATGGATTGGATCCTCACCCCAATGCTCGGGAAAAACGTACAAGCGTATGTAAACGACATGGTTGTCACATTAAAAGAGAAGGACCAACATATTACCGACCTGGAAGAGCTATTAAGAACAATAACAAAGTACAATTTGAGGCTGAATCCAGATAAGTGCGTATTTGGGGTGGAAGTTGGGAAGTTCCTTGGTTTCTTGCTAACTAAAAGGGGCATAGAGGCGAACCCCGACAAATGCGCTGCAATCATAGAAATGAGGAGGTTGACCAATGTGAAAGAGGTCCAACAGTTAACTGGGCGCATGACCGCCCTTTCTCGCTTCCTGTCAGCCGGTGACGATAAGGGGTATCCTTATTTTCAATGTCTCAAGAAGAACAACCGTTTTGTATGGACTAAAGAATGCGAGGAAACATTCACCAAGTTGAAATAGTACTTGATTAATCCCCCTGTTCTTGGTAAGCCAGTCCCCGGTACCCCTATTTGTCTTTATTTTGCGATTACAGATAGGACGATTAGCTTGGTCATTTTGCAAGATCAAGATAAGTTCCAAAAGTCAGTCTACTTTGTGAGTAAGGTACTGTAGGGACCAAAAACTCAGTATCAGGCTATCGAGAAAGTTGCCTTAGTCGTGGTGTTTACAGCTCGACGACTTCGCCACTACTTTCAGAGCTTCATCGTGATTGTGATGACCAATCTGCTCATTTGCAAGGGCCTTCGAAAGCCTGATATAGCAGGTCGGATTGTCCGTTGGACGGTGGAGTTATCTGAGTTTGACATACAGTATGAACCTAGAGGGCCAATCAAGGGTCAGGTATACGCTAACTTCATGGTAGAACTTTCATCTGATGACACCCAGCTTGATCCCAATGATTTCCAATGGGTTCTTTCGGTAGATGAATCCTTCAATCAGTAGGGGAATGGGGTTGGGGTCATTTTAGAGGGACCAAGCGGGCTATTGATCGAGCAAGCCCTGAGGTTCACGTTCAAGGAGAGTAACAATCAAGTTGAGTATGAAACCTTGATAGCAGGGATGTTGCTAGCCAAGGAGTTGGGAGCTTGGAGTTTGTTGGTGAAGAGTGACTCATTGCTTGTCACCGGGCAAGTCACTGGTGAGTATCAAACCAAGGATCCGCAGCTATTATATCTCAAGTACGTAACGATCTTGAAAGCAGCCTTTTCTACATTCGATCTCATTCACGTTTCCAGAGAGCAAAACTCCCGAGCAGACTTGTTGTCTAAGCTAGCTAGCTCGGGGAAGGGAAGTCGACAAAGGTCAGTAATCTATGAGACATTGAAGTCACCTAGGACAGCTGAAGAAGGACCAACCAAGGACAACCACGTGGAGGTCTTAGGGATCAACTCAGGAAAGGGGAAAAGGCATCGGTTGATGACTCAGGAAACCCTGAAAGTCCCAAGAATAACCACTTACAAATTATTAGGGGGATGAGTTTCTTGAGGTTTTGTAGGTCGACACCACAGACACTTGGATGACACCTTACAAATGTTACCTAACTGATGGGTTACTTCCTACCGAGCCTGTGGAGGACAAGATGGTTAAGAGGAGTACAAGGCGCTACACCCTGATAGATGGAAATCTTTTCCGTCACGGCTATACCCACCCAATCCTCACATGTGTAAGTGGATATTAGTGCGTCTGCATAATGGTCGAGCTCCATGAAGGTATTTGTGGTAATCACATAGGAGGACAAGCTCTCTCATTGAAGGTCATCCAAGCTAGGTATTATTGGACGACCATGAAGGAGGATTGCGTGAGATATGCACAACGTTGCGAGAAATGTCAGAAGCACACTGATTGGCACCACGTGCCAGCCAAGGAGTTGCGGTCCATTTATAGTCCATGGCCCTTCCATACACGGGGAATAAACATTTTAGGTCCTTTCTTATTAGCGATACGTCAGATAAAATTTCTCATTGTGGCCATTGAATACTTCACCAAGTGGGTTGAACCTGAGCCAGTTGCACTGATAACTGCTCACAAGGTGCAGCATTTTGTGTGGAAGAACATTGTGTGCCATTTCAGGATCCCGAGGCACCTAGTTTCTGACAGTGGAACTCAATTTGCTAGTCAACAGTTGGATAAGCTATGTTCAGAGCTCGGGATAAAACAAATATTCGCCTCAGTGGAACACCCTCAGATGAATGGTAAAGTTGAATCAGCTAACAGAGTCCTATTGAGAGGGTTGAAGAGGAGGTTAGAAAAGGCAAAGGGAACTTGGTCAGAGGAAGTTCCCAGAATCCTGTGGGCCTATCACACCACCCCTCAATCAACAACCAAAGAAACGCCCTTCAGTTTGGTATATGGGTCAGATGCCATGATACTAGTGGAAATACAAGAGAATTCTCCTCGGTTCCAAAGCTTCGTTGTTGAGGAATCCAACAAAGGAAAGAAGGTGAACCTGGACTTGCAAGATGAGGTGCATGAACATGCCCGCATTAACTTGAAAGCTTTAAAGAGGAGGGTGGAGTTGAGGCAAAAGACCAAGAAGAGACTTTGGTAGTTCAAGGTTGCCGACTTGGTAATGCGAAAGGCCCATCCTAACCCCTTAGAAAACAAGTTATCTCTGAAGTGGACCGACCCATTTCGCATAATCGAGGTGCTCGGGAATGGAGCGTACAGATTAGAAACCTTGGAGGGGGATCTATTCCTCGAACGTGGAACGTGACAAACCTCAAGTTTTACTTCAGTTAAGGCATTTTGTTTTAATGCTTTGTTTTTTAACAACATGATGATTAAGGTGATACTCTTTTTTCCTCAAAGGAGTTTTTTAACGAGGTCATCTAATGATAAATTTGTTCTTGTAAGATGGTGCATTAGTTTTGTTGATTTACCTGAATTAGCACATGGTAAGTCAACCTAGCTTGGCGTAAGTACATATGCCCGATCATAGGCGCCCTGTGAGATTACTTTGTTTGTTGATCTACTTGAGTTAGCACAAGGTAAGACGACCTAGCTCGGTGTTAGTACCATTATCCGAGCATAAACGCCTTGTCTGTAAATTGATTATCTAGCACAAGGTAAGACGACCTAGCTCGGTGTTAGTATGATTATCCGAGTATATGATAAGTGTCTAATTTCAGTAATATTTCATATTAAAATATAGGCACTTATGAAGATTTATTGCTAATTTACATATAAAATAATCCCTAATTTATGATTTTATACATTTTTTATGAGCTTTATTTGAATAAGAGCATTTTATTCCCAAATTTGGTGTTAATTGCATATTTATAGGGAGGATTGAAGATTTGGAGTAAAGGAGAATAATTTGAGCTAAAAAGAGAAAGCTGGAAGGTCCCATAATGGAAAAAGATGCAAAGAAAGATTGGGCCTTTTTTTATGTTTTATCATTTAGCCCATTAGCGCGACACAGCAAACAACCTTACCCTAGAAAACTAGGATACATAGAGGGCTAGAGGCTCAACCCTAGTGTGCCAGATTGAGAGGAAAACACCATAGAGTGAATTGTAACCTAATTGGGAGAATGGAAGGTGATAGAAGTATGCGTGACTAATCCTACCATTTGGGATTGGGAGTAATCTGCTCAAACTCTTGTGTATTGCGGTGATATTTTATATATTAATATTCAGTTCTTGATTGATTATTGGTATTGTTGTTTTACTTTTAACTTTTCGTGACAAATTGAGAATCTTAAATCTGACCGAGAGGTATTTTTAGAATTCGGACCTAAACATCAATACTTAGCATATTTGAGTGCTAGAGATAGACTTGAAATGTTAATTGCCATTACGTCTAATTGTGATTTCTAAGTTGTTTTTATAAGTATGCGAGAGATCGATATTTAGGAAACATTCTTAAGAATTTTATATGCGAGAGATCGATATAAATGAATTTTCTAAGGGCGTCAATTTCAATCAAAGAACTTAATATTAACATGCTAATTAAAATACATGAGAGTGAGAAAGATGAAACTTAATCCCTATTTTTCCAATTGAAGCAACTAATTCTTTGTTTGTTTTCTTATTGATCAATGCCAACATAATCACTTCAAACTCTTTTTATTGTTCTGTTGTTATATTTAGCGAATATTGTACTCGATAATTCATTGTTCCTTGTGGGATCGATATCCGTCCTTAGGGACAATTATTACTTCT
>Ga0123341_1005614_pt1 | contig 11211 bp, 4 predicted proteins | sample Turbeapinknodule_FD_89959 | JGI IMG/M metagenome (GOLD analysis project Ga0123341, IMG submission 89959) | Root nodule microbial communities of legume samples collected from Mexico - Turtle bean Mexico pink nodule | ecosystem: Host-associated > Plants > Roots > Nodule | place: Mexico: Nepantla... | reverse complement strand
TAAAATTAATTATTTTTTAAAAAATCAAATAAAAATTATTCTACTGAAAACATATTTAAGTTTAATAAATAGTTGATAATGCACTATATCTCTTTTAATATCTTTTAATCCATGAACCTCTAATTGGGCTGGAATAAAATACAAATTATCTTTATTATGTATGTGTAATTATCAAATAACAACTTTTGGAAAACTTGTGTTTTTATTATAATTATGTTCAACCAATAATTACTTGATAAAGATAGCTTGCCTACTTGAAGTCTAACACATAACTTCTTTCATCTTTTAACTATTTTGTAATAAGGATATCTCATTTATATTAATGGTATCACCACACACACATATATCCACCACATTTCTAGCCTTCATCATCAACTTATCACTCATGCATAAATATTCAGTCACTATCAATTGAGTGAGCTCATATTCTTTGAGCAACCTCAACTTGTATAACATAATTTTAGGTGGTGAGAAGTTGAGGAATATGACTTAGTAGCAATTGTACATGCGGTTAGATAGTAAATATTTTATTTTATCTTGATAATAGAAACATAGACTAATTAAGGTACAATGGGTTAATAATAGGTCAAGTGTTAGCTTTTGGTTAAACTTGTTTATCGTGATTTAGATTCTTCTATCTATGATTAGATGTGAGTTTATTTATTTATATATATATATATATAATATGATGACGATATAAACATTATTATGATGTGACAGATGTTATTATAATATAGTGTTATGCTTTAATTTCGTTATCTTATCACTCTTGTATGTTTGTGCATGCGTGTGCAATAATTTATTTGATATAGAGAAGATTCTATTGTAGATAGATGACAAAAAGAGAATGAACTTCTCATCAACGATGTTAATCATTAAAATTTTGATGTGTATTCATTTTGAAGAAAAAGAAAACATATTAATTATATTATACTATTTTAAGAGAAATTACAATTATTTAAAGATTAACATTGACTAAAAAAAATATATAAAGATAAAAAATTTAGTTTAATGTCCGTTGAAACACTTATTTATAGAGTTATTTATAGAGTGTGACTATGTGTGCCAATAAATGCAGTATTTTTTTTTTCCACAAATTTGTTTCCTATCAAGATTAGAATACCAACATCCCCCTTTAAGTTTGCAATTACAAAGTCATCTACCAATTCACTTAACCTGAAAACGGATGCAGATGTAGTGCACATACTCCATTCCATAGTCAGGACATATGATTTAAAAAAAATACTGTTTAATGAAATCTAACAACAACATATAATATCAATTCATATTAAATATTAGTTTTAAATTATTACAATTTATATAAAATTTTAATTTTAATAAATTATATTTAAATAAATTTGAATAATAATGTGAGCATCGAGAAAAACAATTTTAGAATAGAAGTGATATATTTTAAATGATACATGAATATTTTATTATTAAAATAAAAAAAACATATAAATAGAAAATTCGGTTATTTAGGTTTCATTTCAAAAAAACTACCATCGATCTACAAAAGTTCTTCTTTCCTTTTCTCTCATTTCTCTAAAATTCTGACTTCCTTGCTCATCAGATCAACGATCGACAAGTTTGACGGATCAAAAATCTTAGATAAAGTAAGTTCATTATGGACTATTTTCCTTTGAGTTAGTTTTGATCTGGTTAGGTTTTCCCTTAGTGATGTTTGTATCAAAAGTAGTTTCTCTTATCTCAGGATCCTAGTGGTATAGTTAGATTTGTGATCAGAACTCTTTGGTACATGTTAAGTGACCTTTAAACTTTTGGTAAATTTGAAGCTATTAGTAAGTATATGTTTAAGTTCAGATAAAGAAAACTAGTTTAAATTGCCAATAAAATCCTACACTAGAATATCTGAATGTGGGGATGACGTCGTCACCGGTTTTAAAAAAATATTTTAAAAGTTTCTGAAAAAAAATTAAGAAATAAAAATAAGAATGTAACTCCTGAAAAGTTCGAATTCTGATTAATTTTGCACCTACCATCCAGAAGTTCGAAGGACAGAAATTAGGCCTCTGAGACCGATAGGCCCTATTTTTTTCAGGTGTGTAATAAAGAAGTTTATTTGGAGAAATATTTGAATTTGGGTAAATATTTGAATTTTGGGTCTATTGGAGGAAAGAAATTTGTTTGAAGAAGACAGTTTGGAACATAATCAGTTTTTTTGGTTTTTGGTTTGTGGAGGTTCTTTGTGCTACACAGGTAGTGGTAGAACCAGAATTAGAAGTAGAAGAAGCTTAAGAAAAGGGTACGTGTATAGTGATGGCATGTGCCTTTGTCCTTTACCTGCAAATGGAATATATAGATGTCACGGACAACATTTTACGTCAACTGCATTCTGTAAATCTTACACACCTACTGTTCTATGCTCTTCTCTATGCCTGTGCCTAATGTTTGAATTTAGATCCTAACCTAAAACACTGCTGATAAATCAAATAAAATTGAATACATTTTTGTTCAAGAGTTGGTGTGCAATAAATAAATAAATAAATTATATGTAGCACAGTGTATGTTACACACTCACACCCATGACAGGGGTTGTAGTGACATGATTGGCTATGTTTCCACCCGCACGAGTGGTTTTCTTTGGTTTTTGTTTTGTACTTTTGTTATCTTTATTTCTTACTCTTTCGTCTTTACGGCTCTTCTGCGTCTTTTTTCCTTTATCCTTTCATGTCATCCTATGTCACCCCACTGCTATTAATCACCTTCAAAAATTCATTCTTAGCCAAATATTAAAGTGCCTTAACAATTTATCAATTCAAATAATATTTTTAAATAATGAATGAATATAAAATTATAAGATAAATATATTTAAATAAGTTTGCAGTTTCTGATAAATATATTTAAATAAGTTTGCAGTTTCTGATAAATACTTTTTTTTTTGTTAACAAGAGCCTCTCTTCTTACAAAAATCCAACACTTTCCGGTAACACTTTTCCTCCTCCAATACGGCTTTATCTGTAACTACCACACAACACTACTGCACCACTAAATGCATGTGAAGATAACAGACAATGTCATGAAAATTTAGTTTTATTAATTCAAATCTATTTTAGATATTTATAACTTTAGTTTTTAATTAATTTTAAACTTCTGCAATTTTTTATTTATAGATAAACCATTTTTTTTAAATGTTATATTTTTTATATTATGTATTTCTCTACTTATCATAATGTGTTTAAACATGATGCAAGAAGTAGTTTTCAACAACCAACTAAGCTTTTAACACTCATTATTATATAATTTTATCAAACATAATCTCAAGAATCAAAATGGTTTTTGTCCTTGAAGTAGTTACTTTTTTTCCTTCTCTTTCACCAGACAACTTTGCTATTTTTTTTTTGGTCTTTTTTTCCTCACAATCAGTCAACTGTTAACGTAACGTTATTCGAGGGGTGAAACCAATGCTATATTAGCATCGAAATAGCTGCTAGCTGGTTACTGTTCATATGTTAAATTTTCATAAAATAAGAACAAAAAAGTCAAACATAAGTATGGATGTTCTTAATCCGACACATTTTTACTGTTTTTGTTTTCTACTGCATTTAGTTTTGAATTGTTGCTTGACCCAATTGAACTTAACAGTACTAGGTCGTGGACCAAAGGCGATGAACCTTTCAGCCATCAATAGCTTTTATTGCTAGGTGGTGACAATTCTTTAATTCGATTATCAAGACACATTGTTTACAACTATAAAGCCATTACTAAGTACAGAAATTTTAAGACACTTTTTTATTATTGATAATGTGATATTAATTGTTCTATTTTTGTTTGTTATGTAATTATATTTGTTTTTGTTTACTTTTGGTCAACTTTACACACAAAGAGGTGTTTTTTTATCGATTGAGTTAAGACGGTAAGAAATTATTATTAGATTATGTTTGGTACTTTATGTTTACTTCATAATCAATTTTGTTGTACAGATTATAAAAGAGTTTATTTAAAAACTAAAAAATAGTTATTTATTATAATAATAAATAATAAATGAAATATTTTTTAAACTTATTTCATTCGGTCAAAACTCTTTTTCCATTTATTTTAATGTTTTTTCTCTAAATTTTCATTCTCTCGATTAAACAACTAAAAGCATGTGAAGTCAAATAAACAACAAAAATAGAGATGGAGCAAATTTGGGAAACAAACAAAGATGTCACAAATAAAAAAAAACATTAACTTAGAAAAGAAGATACAAACACATTGACATAACATAACACAACCCTTTGTATGGAGATTCATAGATTGTGAAGATAGCAGAGACAAGGGCACGATGAGAGTTCGAAAAAAGGACAACAATAAAATGCCTATGACTTAGGAACAACATGATGTCATGCGATCCACCACAATGAGTGTAGTCAGACAACGAGTCCTGTTAGAGTATTTCATCAAATAATCATGATTTTCAAGTGTTCGTTGTTCCTTTTACTCACCCTGTTGCATTTTTCTTCTATTTTATATTTTAATACATGCAGATATTCAACAACAAAAAATTAAATAAAATACACGCAGCTATGTTTGAAGCCATGAAGAAAAACCCGAACAAATTGCAATTTTGAAAACTGTAGTATGAACAAGATGCAGAGAGATAAGAAATGTTTTTGTAACCAATTTGTGAATACGAATGGATGTTAAGCTCAAAGACTTTCAAAGTGAATTTTGGTGTATGAGCTTTGTAATGACTACAAATAAACCTTTCATTAGAGGATTATATTCAAGTGAAAGGTTTGAGATTTGAGATAAATATGTTAACATCACATACAACTTCACACGTTCAACAATTTAGTTTTTTTTAACACGCAAACAACTTTAGATTTGCAAGTTCTTTTTTAAGAGACTGATATATTAAGTGTTTCAACACTAAAAACTTAAACTTTACACCTTAATAAATTAACATTTTTTTTTGTTTTTTAATTTTAAAATATTATTACATTATTATAAACAATTATTATAAACAGTGTCATATAATAAACTTTTTTTTACCTGTTGTTTTTAGCTGCAACACACAGGAAGTCTCTCTAAAAAGGAAAACGTCCACATTCCAACTCAGCAATTTACTAACCATTTAGAACTCATATTACATAAATTAACTTTCAATTCGAATATTAGGCCAACTTCACATTTCATTTTTTACATTATTTACGAGTATTCGAAAACTAAATCGATAAAAATAATAATAATCAAAAGTTGATCCAAAAGATGGGTAACGATTTTTTTAATAAATTTGATTTTTTTAAGAATTGAGTAGTTTAATTTAATATGTGATATCACATTTTAGAACGAATGGAAATTGAAATCAATTATTTAAATATTATTATATTATTTATTATTCAAATTATATACTAAAAATATGTATGAGAGAGAAAAATAATGTGTCTAATTTTGTTTATATTTATAAATATGTGACAGAGTACTAATTAACACATGGTGGACTAAGAGTTGTAATTGTTCTGGTGGTGTTATGTTGAGAAGAAAAATATTAAAAAAAAAATAATAATTAATAAAAATAAGCGATATAAAAAGACTAATTTTAATGCTTATGTTTAATCATTCTTGAATTGAAAAGTATTTAATAGAGTTAATATTTGTTTTGAGTTCTATCATATATATTTTTATTGATATAATATATCAACATCAATTATGGTATAAAGAAAAAATAGATTATTATTATTATAATCATAAAAATATTTTTAGAAATTGTGTTTAATGAATTTATAAAAAGTAATAAATCTTTTAATTTGTGAGTATTTGATATTAATAAAATATTTTTGAACATATATCTATAAAAAAGGATATCCCTATATAACTAATAATTATCTGGGTTTAATAGGGTTTAAATCTCCTCTTATTAATGAGTAGGAAATTGATGAAGATGGATTTAAGCATAATAAATAAAAGAAGAGATTGGTAAGGTGCATGTTTTCCAAGTGTAAAAGGCAGTTCTTTGCTACTTTCTGCTGTTCCTTTTCTGCCTAAAGACAGAAGAGAAGCTTATAAAAGCCCCCCCTTGGCTTCACATTTTCATAAGGTTGAATACCAGCTTTTGTGATTTCACTAGGCTAAAAAATAGAACCTCCTTTTCACCAAGCGTGAAACTTTTCCTCGTCCTGTTGCGCACTGCACATGCAACTTTCTTTTCTTTCTTTTTTCTTTTTTGTTTCCTATACATAGAGAGAGAGAGAATCAGAAGAGAAGAAAGTAGAAAGAATCAGTCAGGCTAGCTCCATGTCAGACTCACACCTGACTTTCTGTTTTCTTTCTTCTATCCTTGCTCTTATAGTCATCACCTTCATTTTCACCAAAAGAAAGAAACCATCCCTTAATCTTCCCCCTGGCCAAATGGGGTGGCCCCTTCTTGGGGAAACCATAGGGTATTTGAAGACTTACCAAGCTCTTACACTAGGAGAGTTTATGGAGAAGCACATAGCAAGGTAAGCGACCCCCCCACAACATCAGTACTGAAAACAAACAAAAAATAATATAAAATTGTTGAATATGTGCAGGTATGGTACAATTTACAAGTCAAACTTGTTTGGGGAGCCAGCCATTGTGTCCACAGATGCAGGGCTGAATAGGTTCATAATGCAGAATGAAGGGAAGTTGTTCGAGGCTAGTTATCCTAAGAGCCTTGGGGGAGTACTTGGGAAATGGTCTATGTTGGTCTTAGTAGGAGACATGCACAGGGACATGAGAAACATATCACTCAACTTTCTCAGCTATGCCAAGATCCGAACTCATCTAGTCAAAGACGTGGATAAGCATGTCCTTCATGTTCTTTCCTCGTGGAAACATAATTCTACATTATCAGCTCAAGGAGAAGCAAGAAGGGTAACTATTTATAACTAGTTCTCTCTTCACAATTTCATTTTTGTTATCATCATTATCAAAGAAAGCACCGTAGTTAGTTATAATATAATTGCTTTGGTTGATTAATTAGTCATTGAACTAAATTGCAGTTCACCTTCAATTTCATGGCGAAACATATCATGAGTTTGGATCCTGGTAAACTCGAGACAGAACAATTGAAGACAGAATACGTCTCTTTCATGAAGGGTATTGTATCTCTTGCTCCTGTGAATTTGCCCGGAACAGCATACAGGAAAGCATTAAAGGTAATAATAATATTTAGTATTAGTACATTCGAGAACCCCTTTTTCCTACAATTAGTGGCACTGTATTTTTTAATTTTTAATATTGTAAGGCTTTTTCTTTTTACTATGTTATACAGTCTAGGTCCACCATTCTGAAGTTCATAGAGGCGAAAATGGAAGAGAGGGCCAAGAGGGTCCAAAATGGTGACGCATTGGAGGAAGATCATGATCTTCTAAACTGGGTTTTGACTCATACAAATCTTTCAAATGAACAAATACTTGACTTGGTACTGAGCTTGCTCTTTGGTGGCCATGAAACCTCATCGATAGCCATAGCTCTAGTAATTTACTTCTTGCCGAGTTGTCCTCGAGCTATGCAACAATTAAGGGTAAGCATGCAGAAGCAGGATGATGATGATACGTGGAATATTTTCTCAGGACAATTGCAACCACAAAATTCAAAAAAAATTAACTTTATTTCTAATCAATAACTACTTTTTTGCATTTTTCATGAAAAATAATAGGAGGAACACGTGGAAATAGTCACCTCGAAGAAGAAGACAGGGGAAGTTGAATTGACTTGGGATGATTACAAAAAAATGGAGTTTACTCACTGTGTAAGTGTCACATATATGATAAACAAATTGGGGTTTTATCTTTCTGTCCTTTTATGACACTTTTTCTATAAAGTAATAATACTAATTATTGAAATCACATGTGCAATGAATGAATCTAAGTTAATAATAAATTGCTCTTTTCTTTGTTTTGGGAAGGTTTTGAACGAAACACTTCGACTAGGAAATGTTGTGAGATATATTCACCGGAAGGCTCTTAAGGATGTTCGGTACAAAGGTGAGAAATAGGATGATATGGTGTCTCACTGTGTTTATGTACATATTTGGTTGAAAGAAAAGAAAACGAAAGAGGAAAGGTTGGCTTAAGTGTTATAGTAAAAGGGAAAGGTGCCAGAAATCCCAGGCCATATATGTGTATTGAAAATGTGTGTTTGTGTTTGAAAGGTTATGACATTCCATGTGGGTGGAAAGTTCTTCCAGTGATTTCAGCAGCACATTTGGATCCTGAACTCTTTGACCAACCTAACCAATTCAATCCATGGAGATGGCAGGTAAGTTCTATTATTTATGCACACCTTGCATCATTACTTTTATCCTTCCTTTTTCTTTTCTAAAGCCAACCCTTTAAAGTGTTAGAAAAAGGAAAAAAAACAAGATTATTTAAGCATCCCCTACCATTTCAAATCAATTGGTGCTTCTTCTGGATTATTACCACATGCAATCACTCCATTCATGGTAGCTGTGCCCTGTGAATGAACAAAAGTTCAATTCCTATTGACCCTTCACATTTTGCCAAAACTTCCTTATATATATAATACTCTTAGTCTTGCCCTGGACACCACGGATCATTCATAACAATCACATTTTGGGCGATTTAATCGTGTCTTTTAACTTTTCTATAGATGCAAATTTTATGAATATTTCAATGTTCATACTAAAACCATTTTCTTAAAGTCATATGCACATTCCTCTTTTTATATTTATAACCCCATGTCATTAAAATTATTCGGGTGTATTACCTCCGAAGAAGAAAACAAAATAAAAGAAATAAAGTAAAGAAAATAGGAAGAGTAAATAGAAATAATAAAAAAAAAACGAGTGGATATATAGTAAACACATTCCGATTAAGACAAATGGGAAAGAAAGTAAAAAAAAAGTTAGGTGACTAGAAAAGAGTAAAAAGTAAAAATAACGAGTCGCACAATTTTAATGGCATGTTTTATGAGTTCGATAAAAAAAAAACAGAACGAAATTGTAAAAATAAGTAGGGCTCACGGATATTCTTTCTATTATATTTTGTTTTGAATCTTGTTTCTATTTTATTTTTTTTGTCTCTCTTGAATAAAACATTCCATTTTCATTCTATTTTATTTTTATTTACTCTATCTGTCTAATTTTTGAGACATGGAAGATGGGTTTTGTTTGTTTGTTATTTTTGTAGAATAAAAGACACGAATGTTGAATTTGGTAATAAATTTGATGATTATGAGTAATATGATGATGATGCATTAGAAATTAGAAATTAGGTTGGATGGGTATTGTTATGGAAGAAGAATAAAAAAAGAATAAAAGTAGTTGTATAGTTATGTTTAGGTAGCTTTTTTAGCTTGGGTTTGTAGCATCCTTTATAGTAATAAGACTTTACATTCGGCGCTTCAGAATCAGGCCCCCACATGAGATAGACACGCCGTACAGCTTTGACGAAACTGAAAAGAATGCTTCATATCCTCTTTGTTCTCTTCAAACTCACTCACTGCTAACATTTTTTCCATCAATCATAATCTCATAATGGATCAAGCTTAAAAAGTACATAATTTCCATGCCTCAATAAATTAGCATAGCATGAGAAAGGAAGAGGGAGAAATAGTAGAGTTGGTAGAGTGTAATGGGTCCCACTGCCTCTTTTTGTGCACGTGTGTCCATGGTCCTGTCCTCTATGTCCTTCCGCATTATAAATGCCCGTGTGCAAGTGGGCCTCTCACATCCCACGTGCATCTCTGTCCTCCATTTACTACCTTCTTTTCTTTCTCACTTATTATTCAAGGGCCAACACACTCCCATTCTAATCTCCTCTTTATGGCCCAAAATCAAAACATGGAGGCCCTATTATCAGGCCCGCTACAAGTCATTGTGGCATGATATTAATTAATTTTGATTATTATTTATTAATATGTGTTTTGGTTTGATACTGGGGTGGTGGAGTTGCAGGGCAATAACAGTAAAAGTGATAACTTCATGCCATTTGGAGGAGGATCAAGGTTGTGTGCAGGGTCAGAGTTAGCGAAGGTTGAAATGGCTGTGTTCATCCACCATCTCATCCTCAACTACAACTGGGAAGTTCTTGACGGTGATCAACCTTTTGTATACCCTTATGTCGATTTCCCCAAAGGTTTACCCATCAAAGTTCAATCCTACTCTTCCATCAAACTTCCCAACTAGGACCTACAACATTATTATTAGCTCTTCTTTGCTTTTATTTCCCACTCATGCTTTTAGATAGCAAAAACTATGCTCCTTTACCTTTCCTTCTTTCCAATGTGTAGAAATTTTAAATAATACAAATTTGCTAACTTACCCTTTATTGCTTTCAAAGGGAGTATTTTAACTATTTAGATGTGGTTTTAGAAAATGAACGTTGTAAGATTCTAAATCTTCTAAAACAAGTGGGTTTCTGTTTTTTAGAATAAACATTTTTGGGAAGTTATACTTCAATGTTCTGTTTAGCACGGCAAAAGTAATAAAGAGATGAGAAATAGGTAAGTAATAAAAGAAATAGAATGAACACAAAGATTGTTGGTTAAAAAGATGGAAGCAAACCCAGTTAAAGTTAATTTTTAAAAAGAAAAATATTAGTCATATTTATAATAATAATAATCCAAGGATATTATTATTATTGTTTTTTCCTATTGTTTATTATATTTGTGTATGTGAGTCAGTGAAAAAAAAGTTGGGAATGAATAGTTAAGGGATCAATAAATAGGACTCGAAAACGAGTGGACTAGACTCGTCCGTGAAATTGGTTGAGTGGAAAAATTGTTATGGGTTGCTTCACTTTAGTTTTATATCAAGTTAACGGTCATTTTGGATTGCTTTTTTTAAAAAAAATAAATAAATGAAATGCGTATTTTTTTAACTTAAGTAAACGAAGTTAATTTTAATTCTTAGATACACTGATTTAATATACAACTTCTTACATATAAAAATATTATTTCTTAAATTATAATTGTTATGACATTAGAGTATTTTGAGTATGACATTCTACTCTTAGGGGTTAATTTTTTTGGGTAAGATTATAATGTAAAATCTTTCTATTAAATACCTTTTTCAAATAATATTTCAAAATATTATGAGTGACTTTCATAAATAAAACATTATGAGAAATTTTATCGTTATATTCATTTAAGATGATGAGAATTGGTAAAGGATGAGAATTGGTTGATTTAATATTATTCCTCTTTTTACTCCACTATTTTTATTTATACCGATTTGTAAGAAAAATAATAGATAATTCAAATTTATTAATTGTTTTT
>Ga0123341_1005612_pt1 | contig 11211 bp, 8 predicted proteins | sample Turbeapinknodule_FD_89959 | JGI IMG/M metagenome (GOLD analysis project Ga0123341, IMG submission 89959) | Root nodule microbial communities of legume samples collected from Mexico - Turtle bean Mexico pink nodule | ecosystem: Host-associated > Plants > Roots > Nodule | place: Mexico: Nepantla... | reverse complement strand
GGTTGTTTCGACAAAACAATCGGTTGTTTCAACTTAGTTTGAAAAACATTTTGCTTTGATAAAATTGAGATGCTAATTGCTTTGAGATTTAATCTAAGGGTTGATTACAACATTGAACTACCCTAGAACAAAGCTTAAACCAGCACAGCAGCATCAAGCAAAGCAGAGGCTTCATCATCCTTCAAAGGATTTGGATTCATCAAAACATTGAACACCACTTGGTTCAACATCCCCGATTTGTCCAAGTCGAGTCCTTTCTGGTTGGTTCTACCCTTAAGCTCGCCACGTAGCATTCCTGTGCAACCTTCTGATCTACGTGGATGATTAAAATATCTCCAAATACTGAGGGAAACTTCATTGTTAAGTGCGAAGTTGATACGATTGCTCCCAAGTGATTGAGAGACGACCATCCCAACAAGATGTTGTAAGATGTGTTAGCCTCCACCATCAAGTATCGTATCTTGATTGTTTGACTTGTTTTGCCTTCACCAAATTTGTTGTACAAATCGATGTAACCCTAGGTATCTAATCATTCTCTCGAGAAGCCAACAATCTGGTCAACATATGGTTGCATATTTGATTATGGAATCTTCATCTTTTTAAAGATCTTCTGTATAGAATGTCGAGTGAACTCCCTTGGTTGACCAGGGTCTTTATTATTGAGAAGTTATCAATATCCACCATTATAACCATAGGATCATCCTAAGTTAGGTCGATTGCCTTGAAATCTTCATCAATGAAAGTGATGGGAGGCATTTAGAGGGGTATACTTCGTGAACCTACGGTACGATTCCTTTTGTATTTATCACTCCGACCGAAAGTAGATCAGTCGATTCTCTCCCTTTCCTTCTCTTTTCCCTTCTCGCCTATTGTCTCTACTCTTGCTTGATTTATGTACTCCCCCAGCTCTTCCAACTGCATGAACTTCGCTGCTCATTGTCGAAACTCATTTAAATTTGAGGTCGGCTTCTTGCACAAGTTGTCGGCAAACAGTCCCGATTACAGGGTCGTGACCATTTAGACTCAGATTCTAGATGTTTAGGATCACCTTATTGAATCTTTCCATGAACAACCGAAGAGACTCTCCCTTCTCCTGATAGATGTTAACAAGTGCAATGAAAGTCAGGTGGTGTGGTCGACTTGTTGTGAACTGCATTTCGAACTTATTCATCAAGGTTTTGAAACGGTCAATGAAGTTCACAGGGAGTATAGTGAACCAACTGAGGGTTTCTCCCTTCAACAAGGTGGGAAAGATACAACACAATACTACATTGTCTGAGGTGTACAAAGTCATCTAAGTTGTATAGACATCCATATGCTCGCCAGGGTCGGTTGTCCCGTCATAACGATTGATATTTAGTTCCTTCCACATATGGGGAAGTTGCACCCCCATTACATAATCCGTGAACGAATGTCTTCGAGTGATCTTCAAAGTCTCGATCGCATAGAACGATCAGTTGAGTCGTGATTCCTCAATGATTTCCCGAGGACGAGTGGTTGTCGAGGGGTCGATCGTATGCTTGTCGCATTGTTGACCATCAAGCGACACATCAAATTGTGGCTGAGGCTTCGAAGACGGGGTACCCTCGACCAACTGTCTCTTCATATCCTCTTCTCCTTTTAGAGAGTGTGGTTTCCTGCTCATTCTCTCGCTTTATTTCCGCCATTTTCCTTTGAAGGGACATCAACAACGTCATTTGTTCAACATCAGACATCTTCTTGCTCGCCATGTTCCTGGTTAATACCATTTGCTTTCTTCTTTCTTCAAATTCTATCAGCCCCACGGTGGGCGCCAATTGTTCTTTTACAAAAAGGGAGTGAGAGAATGTTGAACTTTGTCTGGGTCGATTGGTTCACACTCTTCCTTGCACTTCTCAGACTAGTTTGGCTTACTCCCTTCCTTTGCTCTTACTCCTCCACTCCAGTCAAACTCTCTTTTCTTCGTAGGCTCTTAGTCGGGAGGACACCTGTAAAAAGTGCTTTGATGCTCAAGTAAGTACTCGGTATTCGATGTCTGGTGCATTAATGTGCGATAATGACGTACCTTTTTCTCGAAAGTTATGACTATTTTATGCTTATTATGGATCCACTATTATTGGATCGGGTTAACGTTTGAATCGTAATTAAGTATTTTGAACATGTCGCTTGGCCAGAACCGAGTACCAGACTTCTAGGTCTCGTTTAGTTCTAAGCAGTATAATTACAAAAGGATGCATAAAATATAAATTCAAGAGAAAAAAAAGAAAATATTCAGAAAATTTAATTTAATAAAAAGAAGTGACTATTAAATATAATAATTTACAATAAATAAATTAAATTGATGTTTTTAACTAGTTACTTATCTTTCAAATTTTTAACTAATACATTTATTAATTATTATTCAAATTATATTATAAGAATTCAATTTATCATCAAACTTTTTAAAACTAAAAATACATAACAATTTTAACATTTTACACGCTTTCTATTTAGCTAAACTATACTTTTATATTATATGTATACTTATTAATGAATAAAGTATATATATTTAGAAAAAATATTAAATAATAATATTTGTGGCCCGTCGTTTGTTCGCTGCTATCACCGCCACCCCCCTTATTCTTAACCCTCCTAATCAAATCCCAAAACTAACCGTTTTTTCTATTCACAAACAAAACTACCAACCTTTCCTTACATTCTCTAGTGGATGTAGAAGCGCATGCAACTTTTTTTCACGAATGAAACACGCACCAAATTTATATTACACACAGCTCTTAATAATGTTCCTTCACATTGGAACCTTGTGCTTAGGGGTAAGCACGACAGTGATAGGAACACACATGGAAAACCGTGCCTTAGGGTTCAATGTCTTCCTCTTTGTATGTTCTTTTAACTAAAGTTTCTCCCTGTCCGAAGATTGTGAATAAGTAATAATAAATGAAGAAAAAAAATAAAAAATAGGGAGAAGTCAAACTCGTGGGAAGAAGACGAACTCTTGTTGTTGCTTGTTTTTAGTTATCTTTTTCCTCTATTTTTCTCTAAAATATAACCATCTACAATTAACAAATAAAGAACAAAGAAAACATCAGTATAGCATATAAAAAAGTAAAGTTAAGAAAACGATGACATACCTTCTCTACATAATGCTATTTTGTGCAAACCCACGATTTTTATTTTGGTGGTCTCTTGAATTTGAAATTTATAAAAAGTTAAGATGATTATACTATCGAAAAGAAAAACTTAAAAGAAGAAAATATAGAGGAATAGGAGAAAGATAAATTGTGTTGACAAAAAATCGAAAAATCAGATTGGAAGTAATCTTCATCATGGCTTGAGTTTTTGTCCCTCTCCAAGTATTGGTTTAGCATTTACAGAACAATCGTTTTTGTGTTTGAAAAAAAATATTCCTACTTAAGAGAAAAAATGATGCTTCTTCTTCTTTGATCTTCTTTTTATTCTTCAAAAACAATTTCTTTCAAGAATGTTAAAATGAGAAGTTTTAAAGGATATGTGGAGGTTAATGAAGACAAAGAGAAATAATAAATCTTCAAAATTTAAAATTCAAAACTGATCTTTCAATTAAAAACCACTCCTATGCATAAATCAAATGCTTAAGAAAAAAAATAGAAAATAATAAAATATCCATAATACTGAAATAAAACTAAATATTGATATAAGAATAAAATAGAAAAAAGAATTAAGAATTGTTAAAGATGAGAATAAATTTTAAATTGAAAAATAATATAAATATTATTAAAATGTTATTATTTAGGAATGTTATGTGTATGTTTTTAATTTGATGGGTGCGAATGTATCTTCTTCACCCTTTTCAAAATTATTAAAGGGATTGGAGAAGTCGATTTTCCTTACAAATTGGAGAGGATGGAGAAAAGGGAAACGACAGCGTTTGGAGGTGAAAGGGTGGGAGACGTCACTGGCCTAGACGGGGCCACGTTACCGTCTGAATTCTCAGCCAAAAAAGGACAAAAGAGGGAAAAAGAAGAAGGTATGGAAGGTATTTACGGAACAATGATAGAAGTGAACAGAAGAGAATAGAGATATTTTTGGTTCTCCTTCTCTCTTCACTATTAATTAAAACCAATCCATTTCTTCATCACACTTTTCTTTTCTATTCGCTCATATGGCTGTCAGTCTTGGAAACCTCGCGCTGTTACTTGACCTTGCTTTGCCACGCGCTGTCATTCTCGAGAGGAAGCCTCGTCCCGTTGGATCCGACGTCGTTTTGAGCTCGCCGCCCTCCAAGAGAGATCCCCCCTCCTCCTCCTTCTATGCGCTTGAGGGAGACGCGCGGAGCCGCCTGGTGCTGGCGCGTGGAATGTCGAACTCCGAGAAGAACGGCGTGGAGTTTGACAGCGACGAGGAGGAGGAGGGGGAGGAGGAGGAAGGCGGGATGGAGGACTGGGAGACGCAAATGCGACGGAGAGTGAGGGAGTTCGAGGCGAGGAGGGAGCTGGAGAAGAAGGCGGAGGAGTTACAGAGCCGCGTTGATGAAGGCAAGGAAGAAACTGAGGAGGAGAAGAGGATGAGAGTCAGGAAAGAACTCGAAAAGGTTTTATTTTTATTTTTATTTTTATATTGACCATGTTAAAATAGTTATATTGGTTAATTTTAATTTGTATGTCATAAATCTACGAAGCTGTATGTGTTTAAGAAAATAATGCCCTTATTTTGTTTATTTTATTTTGCATGGCATGAATTATTTTTAGAGTCAATAAATTTATTTCGCATGCAACTTTGATTGGTTGAAAAGGAAAAAACTTTTAAACTGCCAAGCATTGCATTAAGTTTGGTAACTTAAGTTAATTTTTAATACAAACTTTTATTATGCATATTACTAAGAGTGAAGTTCCATTCTAGAAAAACTATCATAAAAAATGCCTAATGAATTAGGTCTAGGTGTTGCTCTTTTAGCATAGGGTAGCAATTATTGTATAGAGTCTATATGTTGGATTGGGACTTGTTTCATAATTTGTTGTTTATTGGTTTGGTGGATGAATCAGGTGGCTAAGGAACAGGCAGAAAGGAGGGCCACTGCACAGCTGATGTTTGATTTGGGTCAGAAGGCTTACGGCAAGGGCTCCTATGGACGTGCCATTGAGTTTCTTGAAGCTGCACTCACTATCATACCCAGACCTACGTTATTTGGTGGTGAGGTTGGTTCTTTCTTGCATCGCCTAGATAAGAATTTCTGTCTGATTGTTTAAAGAGGAGGTAAAAGTAAATATAAAAGTTGTGTATTTCAGATTCAAATATGGCTGGCAATGGCTTATGAGGCCCATAACCGCCATAAAGATTGCATTGCTCTATACCGGCAATTAGAAAATACACACCCGAGTATCAGCATCCGACGCCAAGCCGCAGAGCTTCGGTACATTTTGCAAGCGCCAAAGCTCAAGATATCCCAGGAGGAGATGGTGACTATACCCTTGATTGGCTCTAGTTATGACAGGTGACTTCATTGTTGCATTTGCACATTAGCTATTCAAGTCTTTGCTTAATTAATGCTGTTGTTGTTTGTGTTACGTACCAGTTTCTGTGTAGAAACTGACTCTGTATTATTCTCATTAAATGGGATTCTTCTAACTTGTGCTGATTAGATATGCTTGTTTTCTGGTAAGATTTGAGAGTTTTGGATTATTAATAATTCATTTTCAACAGAGAATACGTGATCTGTAGTTCGAATGCTGCTCATCCTTGTTCATCTAGCTAACTTTTGAAGGCCAATTAAGAGGGGAAATTTGTTGAAACAGTATTTATGTTTGAACTTATTATTAGTATGTTAATATCGCTTCGCTACTCAATTTTTTTTGTATCTGATACTTTATCTACATATGACATCACTTACCAGAATGTGCATTATTCCAAACAGACGTAATACTGGATTTGATATTCATCCTGTGTAGCTGATTGAATTTTGGTCAGCTAGCTAGTGATGTAGTTTAGTAGCGTGATTAATGTCAAGGTTATTGTTATTGGTGCCTTAGTCCACTGAGAATTAATTAAGATCCTCTTGCTTTCTTTGCCTTCATCTGGTGGGTATAATTTGGTTAGTAAACTGTGATTAAAATATTAAATAACTAAAATACGATGGATCCATGTCGCATCTGTTGGTGATTTAGTAGAGTTAAGAGCACATTTCGTGGTGAGGTTATCCACGAAACTAGTAGTGCATAATATCTGTAGTAATGCTTAAACTTACGTTAATGTTTAATTTGTGCTATTTTGTGAGTCTTGTTCTTCTATACTCAAATGGTTTGCATAGTCTGCATGTTCCATTAGCCCTCCATTCACTAATGTATTACGTATCTAGAGCTAGACCTTTACTTTTTTAAGGTTTATCTTGTTATTTGACTTCAATTTTCATAAGCAGTGGTATGATTTATACAACTTGGACTCTGATAGTTTTCAACTGTTCCATAATCAATTACGATTCTGCAAACGATAATGTATACCACTGTTAGTTACACAATAGAATTGATAGGGTTTTCTAAGTGGCTTTTTATTATGTTAAGATAGTTTGTAAAACGAGCTCGACCAGCTCCCCACTTATGTGATGGCAAAGCAATGACTTCTTTTTTCTGCCGTACCACTTCTTTAAGCCAAGGGCTTTCATTGCTGAAGTGGTAGTCCAGGAGAGACTGCTGTTAATGAACAATGGATTTTTTTCTCTTATGGCTAATGCATAGACACATCTGTTGTTCTGATAGTCAAAATGATTGGTCACAAACAATCTATGATCATTCTAGAAATTTATTGTAAATAGAATTTCAAATCAGTAGGATTAGAAATAATTATTTTTGCTGCATCTATCTTAAGGATAGTCCTTTTCATATTACAAGCCCAATTGATTTGAATTTTCATCTTTTTTCTCTGCCCGTATAACATTTATGCCTAGTGTGAAGCTTTCCTTAACGTGTTTATAATTCTTTTCTTGTATGTGGTTTACTGGTTTTGTGGCGACCTCAGTTGTTAGTGGTCTAAAATAAAAATGATTTTTTTAGTACTTCTGTGAATATCTTAAAGAGAAGACTAATTAGGTACTCCCTGATGGTGAACATTTAACAAATCGTCAAACAATATCACTGGTGCTATTGTTTAATAATTAACTCAACAAGAATCTGTGGCAAAGCTGAATTTTTGGTAAAGCACACGGTAACTGAATTTGCCTCTCATAAATCAAGAATGCAATTATGGATGTCCAATTCTTTTTCTTGAGTGTCCATTTTCTTTTCCAATTTTTCATTCGCCTCTTTTAGGCTTAAAGGGTTTAGGCTAACATGTAGGACTAAATTAGCTGCAACTTGCTGAAGTTGTATCATCCTTTTCCATTCCTTTTGTCTCTTAAAAAATCACAATATATCTCTTTAAATGCTTCAGTTTTCTAGTGAAAGGAACTCCCACTGGCATTGGTACTGAGGAACACTATAACTGCATATACATTTTTCTTCTGTTATACTGTAATTGCATATTCAAAATTGTGGTTTATATCCTTCTTGCTACGTTTGTGATATATAAAGTATGAATTATGATATAATTGTAGCTATGCGGCAACATGGAGTGATAAAAACAAGGACAAGGATCGAAGAATGAGTGGATCAGTGACGAATCAGCTTCCATCATCCAAAGATTACCTTGCGGACTTTCTTGTATGGAAACCTCCCGTTGGGTTAGGGAAAAGTCGAGCATTTTGGGTTGGCTTTACAATATGGTTGGGGTTGGTTGGAACCGCCCTCCTTATTCAAAGATAAAGTACACTTATATACAAAGTTCGAGTTCTCCAATGTGTGATGTATGCATTCTAATTTGTTGTTATAGTTTTTCTTTTTAGTTTATATAATGTGAAGTCCATGTTGCAATATTAGAGAATGTATGAAATAGATTTGTAAAGTTATTGTATGTATAAAATAGATAAAGATACTACTTTGTTATATTTCCCTGGTGTGGTATTCTTATGTTGAAGTTACAAGGATGTTCAGTAGTTCTACTAATGAAGAAAGCAGGTGTTTAGCAGAATTTCTTACCCTCTGCTTATGCGCTGTTTGTTCTCTGCTATACGAAATGGTCAGTAAGCAGGATCGGTTGGAACTGGGAATGCAAGGTCTTATGGTTCGTTTTTCATTATTATTGTTATAAGTATTTTATTTCTAACATGAAGAAGAATGTTATGCAGTACTTTGTAACAGCAACTTTTTGGTGTAGACCATTTTGTAGGAATCATCAGCCTTATGTAAAATCAGTGACTTCTGTCCTTGTGGCTTTACGCTGTCCAGCCCCAGGACTATCAAAGCAAGAGCACAACCAAAATCGCACACTGATGGAATAAGAAATTTTGCAGTTATACTCAGTTTGATGACAAATGTAAAAATTTAAGCTGTTAAATAGCTTCTGAACTCAATATTATAAAAGGAATAAAATGTATTTAGATCCTTTAAGATTTGGTTCAAATCTAGTTTAGGTTCTACATTTTTGTTAATAATGATTTTAGTTTTCGGATATTTGAAGTGTGGTAAGTTTCCTGTTTGATCATATTCTTTATTTTGATTTGATGAAACATTAAATTATCATACTTTAGAAAATACCAGATTGTTTTTAAAACATAGGAACTAAATGTACCCAAAAACAATATAAGGATTAAAACTCATTTTTGACTAAAACTTACAAGATTTAAAATGTTTTATCTTTTTAAAATTAATAAACATACTAATAATTTGTAATTTAATGACTAATTTTAATTATTAGTTTTGATTGACATATTATGCATGTTCTAAGTAAGTTCTAATTTGTCCTTATTCTTCTCCTTTACCCTGCCCTGACTCTTCCTCATCTGTTCTGGTTCTTCCTTCACTGCTAGTGCTCACTGGTTTTCTATCGCAGTTTTCTTCTCCTTCACTCGTGCTCTCCCTGCTATTTTGTATGTATGAAATTAGAAACTTGTAGGGTGTTTCCTCCTACACCCCCACCAATTTTGGAAAAGAATGTTTTACTCCTTTTAAAAATGATTTCAGGATTATTTTTTCAAATTGTTTCTGGAACATATTTTCTGAAATTCATAAAATATATTACTAGGAAAAATTTTCTAGAACAGAATTTTTGGAATAAACCTTCTGAAAGAGTATTTTTGGAATAAACTTTCTAGAACGTATACGTTCTGAAATGTATTTTTCAAAATAATTTTTTCATAGTATATTTAGAAAAGAACTCCCGAGAATGATAGTGAATTAGATGAGATATTTTATCAATTTACCTAATTGATCAGGTGCAGGGAAAGATCTGTCGGGTACATGAAGAAACACCCAAACTTGTATGAAAAATTATATATGACAATCTTGTTTCACTATAAATTTTTTTTTCAAATTTTAATTTTTGTATGATATAATAAAAATATTATTTTTTATATAATTAATTAAAAATAGTACTGGAATCAGGTTCTCAATATATCATTCCTCATCTCTTATATAATACACGCAGCCATGAGTTGGATGGCTATCCCCACAATCATATCGCTCGAATTTGAAGTACGTTGTTACTAATGTCAATAATTTGGGTTTGATTGTGGACATGAGTGGGAAAATCATAGGATTTTGGCACTTTTTGGTGTATGGGGTTTGGATTATTGGGCTATAGCATTGCCAAGTTGTTTGACTGTGTAAATATAGATTTGAGAATGGTAGGAATTCCACTGCAGCCTCTTACTACCCCTGTTGATTGCAAAGAATAATTTATAATTATTTTTTAATTTGATTAGAAGACAAAACATGGGATAATATATTCTTTAATCTATGAGCCAACATCACTCTTGCTTTGCTAATTTGGCCATTTGAGCACCATTAGAACATAAAACGACCACAAAACATGATCTGATTCAAAGTTCCCACCAATATTAAAATATTTTATTTTATTTTTTGCTTGAAATCTCATTCCATAATTATGTGGCAGGATGTCCAACACACCTAACGATCATTCTGATAAAGTTAAATTCCGCATTCTCATAAATTTAAATTGCACCCCATAGCATATGGGGAAAGATTAAATTACATCCCTGTGTATTTATATTCAAACCTAACTTTCCTTCTCACCCACCAACTCTTTTTTTTCTATATGCATTGCACCCCTTGCATTCATCTTCTTCCGTTTTTGAGTGTGAGAAATCTATCGGAATTGCATTGGCCACTCCTGATGACGACGTTGGCTTGTAGAAGGGATAAAGAACAAGTTGTCGTTATCATTGATGTCGATGTTTTGCCACCAACTAATAGAGGACACGATGAACAAGTAAGATTTGTTTGGGGACCTACCAATATATCGTTGCTACTGAGTTATGATGACCATGTGGCTTGTAAACTATGAGAAGGAGAGGATCGTGGGGAACTAAAGTTGGTCTCCCTCCATACAAAGTTAAGTATGTTTGGGATCCCTCATCTCCAAATTGAGGTCGTGACAATTAATACTCGATTATTGTCACTGTACAACATGAGCTATGAGACTGCTGATAAAGGTCTCATATCAGCATTTGTTGAGAGGTGACACCACGACACAAACAATTTTCAATTGGTGAGATGATCATCATTTTAGATGATGTCAGCATTGTTGCATCTTCCCATTGTGTGGAAATTTTGTTCGTATGTGATGTTGGATTTCACATCAACGTCACCATTGTTGGTTAAGCTTAAGAGTGACAATGTAGCACGAATTGTGAGGGCTGACCTACAGTCCGCTATGAAAAAACACAGAATGTGCTCACTATTTTGGCCTACTGACCCCCTTAGGCCCGCTCCACATAGCCCTCAACTTGTACAACCAAGTACAGGATGGGATGGACCAGCCCACTAGTACACATAATAATACAAAAAGTGTTTCTTGTTGCACCCCATCAAATTTCTTCACGCACCCCATCAATTTCAAAAATTGAATTCCAGAAGCCAAAATAGCTATTTCAGATTTTGGAAGGTACGAAAAGGTTATTCAAGATTATGTTTTTTTCTCTTCTAAATTTCCATTTTTAAAATTCACTTCTATGTTATAGAATTTAAATTCGCTTCCGACTCTTGCCATTTTTGCCACCCCAAACACCTTTTCAGATGAAAACAAATTTAAAGAGGTAAAAAAGTGATCCCTATTTATGCAACTTGAATATTATCACACCAACACTACCACCATGCAATTTGTAGACAAGATAACGACTGTTTAATATATATATATATATATATATAT
>Ga0123341_1005611_pt1 | contig 11212 bp, 14 predicted proteins | sample Turbeapinknodule_FD_89959 | JGI IMG/M metagenome (GOLD analysis project Ga0123341, IMG submission 89959) | Root nodule microbial communities of legume samples collected from Mexico - Turtle bean Mexico pink nodule | ecosystem: Host-associated > Plants > Roots > Nodule | place: Mexico: Nepantla... | reverse complement strand
CCTAACTCTTTAATTTCAGTTTGTTTGTTGTTTGCTGGTATAAACAACCGATTGTTTCGAAGAAACAACCGATTGTTTTTTCTAGTATTACAGTTTTGCTTGCTGTTTTGGCTAACTGAATTGTTGAATCAATTGGTTTCTGAAATAAGTTCATTCTAACTTTGAAAAGTTTGCGAAAACCCCTTTAAACAATTCACCCCCCTCTAGTTTAAAGCCATCTTTTCTAACAGTAAAACCAATTTGCTAAGATTGCACTTTTGTCTTTAAGCCTTCATGATTTTGCTCATGATTATTAAAGTCTTGTTTGAAAGAAGAAATCATGATAAGGAGAACGAAATTTGTAAGGGATCAACAACTTCACCCATGGGTAAATGTAGCAATCAAAACTCGTATACCATATTGAGAATTGAACTTTAAGTCCAACTCAACCTTATAAAACCGACTTATAAGGTGAGTTTTGCACCCATTTATATAATATGAAATTTTCTAAACTATTGTCAGATTTTTAACCGTAGTTGAAGTTAAAAACCAAACTCTAAGCTTTTGGGTGAATACGTTTTGTTGAATAAGTTAGAGAGTTAGGTTGACTAATACAAGAGATATATTGAGCATTTGGTTTGACCATATGTTTACTATTTATGAAGATTCTCTTAGAGATCTCAAGAGAGTGTTTGTTGATGAAGAATTTATTTTAATAATAAGCAAGGTTGATGAAAATGGAAAATGGAAACAAAGTTGTGTCGTGTATTTTTCAAAATTTTTATTTAAAAAATAAAGTTAAAAAAATTGATTTTAGTTATTTTATTTCCATGCTAACCTGTAACGTAAATATTATATATTATAAGATGAAAATTTATTTGACACGTAATTCAATAGTTCTTTTATTATATTCACATAATTTAAAATTTTAAGAAAAAATAAAAATCAATTTTGTATTATAGTATAATAAAAAAAAAAAATTTAAGTCTTAAATAAATTATTCTCTCCATTTGTTAGTTAATTTATTTTTCTCACATATAACGTAAAACAAAACGGTTTCTACCGCCACTCAAATGCTTCCTTCTCCTTTCATCTTCTTCCCTTACCTAAAAGGGTATGATATGTTGAAAAATAATTGTGGGATTTTCTCTTCTCTCAAATATATTCTCATGAATTTTTATTATAAAAAAATTATTTATCACAGATTATCAAGTAATAATTGTCAAGATATAATATTTTCTACATAGAATCTAAACAATGTACAAAAGCACCTTTTGCAAATGGAATCTATTTTGAAAATGTCATAGAATATAGAAATTAAAAACAAATCAATAAAAATCTGCACTATATTTGAATTAACTTTTATAAACATAAATTTGATAAAAAAAAAATGAATTTAATATAATATATCTTATATTTCAATATCCATAAGCTGATAACACACAATCTATTAGGATATTATTAATAAAATAAATAAAGAAATAATGAATATTAGAATTGCATGTTGGTTTGTTCTTCTAGATCTTAGAAGTGTAAAACAATACATAAGCTTCGAACGCACTTTTTTCAAACTAGAATGATAAATTAGTTATACTTGTGTTTCTTACTTACTGATCACTCCATCATCACCGCATGAATTTCTTCAAGTCCGTTTTCCTTGAGGACCAGGATCCACCGCGACCTCAATCTGGATCGAGTAATGAGCCGCCAGACCAGGACCCGGATCCCGACTCCCCGCCCCGATCGACCACCGCCAATTCCGGGGGCGGTGTCAGCGACGGTTGGAATTTCGTCGGCGGCTTCATGAAAACCCTAACATCCAAATCGGAATCTATAATCGAGACCTACCGTCGCGATCTGCAGGAATTCAGCACCGGTTTGAAGAAGGAAATTGAGGTGGCGCAGGGCTCTCTCGGGACCGTGGGTCACGTCATTGACGAATTCGGAAACACCGTCGTCAAAGGAACGGCTCAGATCATATCTCAAGGTAAGGACGCCATCCTCGCTGTCGATCTCGATTCTGATTCTGATAATAATAGCGCCAATAGGAAGAGCCTGGATTTGATGCGGTATAGTAGATTCGACGCTCAGGTTCGTGCGATTCAGGGTGACGTTAGCACTTACTCCGAGGAGCCTGAGGATTTGAGTGAGTTCAATGAATGGAAATTAGGGTTTTTGTTGGAGGGGAAAAGTGATGAAATGGAGGGGCTTTTCAGAGAGAACGATAATATGGAGAGTGTTTACAAAAGAATTGTTCCGAGCAGTGTGGATCACGAAACTTTCTGGTATAGGTATTACTATAAGGTTTATAAGCTCAAGAAAGCTGAAGACGTTAGGGCTAGGATTGTAAGTGGAATTTCTGGGGAAGATGAGGATTTGAGTTGGGAAGTTGAAGATGATAATGATGATGAGGATAGAGGTGGCGCTAAATCTGTGGTTATGAATAAAGAGGTTGGTGGGGACAGTGTGGATACCCAGTTACGTGTTGGCTCCGATGAAGGGGGAACGAAGAAATTGGATGTGGAAGAAGAGTCTAAAGTAGAAAAGAGAGAGAATTTGTTGCAAAGTGAGGAAGTTGGCAGCAAGATAGATAAGTTTGAGGAACCACATATTGTGAAATCAGAAATTGTTGGTGAGATGGGTGGTGTTGATGAGGTGTCAAAAGTGGATGTTGGTGTGAGCAAGAATGATTCTGCAGCTGAAATTGTTGAGAAGGTGAAGGAAAGGGAGGGTTGTGATGAGAAATCTTCCAGTAATGAGGTTGAAATTAAGCACTCGGAAAATGAGGAGGGGGACGATGAGGACCTTGGGTGGGATGATATTGAGGATCTTAGCAGTATTGATGCGAAGGAAACATCGCATAGTGGTGGCACAAACAAAGTTGATTTGCGGAAAAGACTTAGTGCTGCCGAAGAAGAGGAAGACTTGAGTTGGGGCATTGAAGATGATGACGATGATGAGCCTGCCAAGGTTTGAAATGTTTGATGCAATGGAAGTGTATGGTGTAAGTGTCATTTTCACATAAAGAAATTTGTCAGTGATATTATTATACGTTTTAGAAGCCGGGATGGAGGTTGTATTGTTATCTGTTTTATCCCTGAAACGCATGAATTGTAACTGTTTCTTTCTTTGTTCGTTTCTTATTTTGGTTATTCATCAATATATGGTTACCATTGTCAGCAAGACACAATTCCTATCCCATTTTTAAGTCTGCCTCTGCCTTTTATTTGACAACTTATGAATCAGTACTAATTATAGCATGACCTATATTCTTTTATGAAATTGGGTTATGATCACTTTATCTCGAAACATGAGTAATAATCAAATCAAAAGGAAGAGACCACTAAAATCAAATTAGAAAAAACAGACATAGAGTACATCTCACAGGCACTCCTAAACCAAAAGTCCTGTCATGTATTTTTCAAATTGGACTGCCATATGGCATGACGAGCATTCAAAATGTTGTTCACAGTTTCATGTATTAAACACGGGATTTCATAAATTTTAGCTAATAACAGTCAGTCAACAATTCACATTAGTATGAATTATATTACAGCACAGGAAAAGGCAGTAAGGCACAAGCTGCCTACCAATAACAGGGATATCCTGGAAATGAGAAATGGAACCTTAGTCTATTATTGTAGAATTTCAACTTCTGTACAAAAGGTGATAAGGTTATAAAGAGTGTTGCATGAATAATATAAATCATGGAAAATGTTCGGTTGAAAATGTGTCAAGGGTCTACTTAAAAGACCAGATGTAGTCTACTTAAAAGACCAGAGGTAGCTACTTGTCTAACAGATAAAAGAAATTTACATTCCACAAAAAACAACAAGTAGATAATCTTTTAACTAAGCATGCTGGAGGCAAATTGATTTTTCTCAAAAGATAATTAACTTAGAATATCATTCTTACAAAATGCTACCGTCAGATAGTCTACTAAAGCTCTTGCCCGGATTGGCTGACATGGAAAAACCAGATATAATTCACACTCTTCAAATTTAAAAGGCTTAAGTACTCTACTAAAGCTCTTGTCCTGATTGTCTGACATGGAAAAACCGTTTTGAACATCACTAGATTCTAATATATCCAAAGGGAAAAGAGTGAACAAAATGAACCAAACTGCTCCTGCAGCACCTGGGGTGGGGCGTGTTTGTACAACAACATAAAATGCTCCGTATTGTTGAGCAAATAGCTGAGCTGAGTCGTGAAGCCTCCTTTCTTGATTCACATTTCTTCAAACCCAAAGCTGCTTCAGAATTAAACTTATCATTATCCTTCAACACAAATGTTTGGTTTGGAAGTGGACTCTCCCACTTGTGATTCAACTGGGGAAGGTAATGTGAGAAGCCTCCCTTTTTGGGCACGTGGGGGAAGATGCTTGGCATGTTTTCTAGATGGCACATTCCATGGCAAAAACACCCCAGTTCCACCACCAGCAAGTTTGCGGGAGTTCAATGCCACATGACGCATGGGAGTTAGCATCACCATTGGACCGCGAAGCACTCCCCATTTTGGCATCATGTTCATACCCTCGTAGCTACTTATAGCACCATTTGACAAAGCATATGGACTAGCAAAGCTAGGTTGCCACAGAGTCATCGCATTTGCCATGGCAGGAGTTGGTGACTGGCATTGATTGGAATCTGGCCTCACTCTGAAGAAGGCGATGCTGACCCTTCTGTTAGGGGATGGGCACATTACATGTCTTGCCATGTCAGCACTGTTTCCTCTCATCACTAAAAGTGATCTGCAAAATGCAAGGTGTTTAGTCCAAGTTATTGCATATTGTTACTCAGTTTAAAAGACATTATCGTGTATGATAAGCTCAACCTCCTTGCACAAGACAAGGACAACATTCTACAATTTTTTGAACATAAAACAAAGAAAAATGAAAAAGTACTTTTACTAGTGACATTCTAATAGTAATAATAATAATAATAAAACAAAGAGGTTGAAGTCTTTCCTCGGTGTAAATCCTATCAGCAAATGTTGATGCAGCTAATTGGAAGATGGAATCAAATACTAAAACAATAACAAAAGTCTTATGTTGTTGGTGAGGCATGAAACTGAATTCTAAGAATGGTATGAATCCTTTGACTAACTGCCAAATGTTACAATCATACCTCATTTCCAAAAAAAAATCAGCTGCTAATCAGACATTTAGCAATTAAAAGTCGATGATGCTTAAACTTAGAACATGAGACTATTTTGCTATCGTAGATACAATATACTGCTTAAATGCAAAACCTTAATACACATATACTTACTCCACGAGTGACATAAAGGAATGTATACTAGGTTTTAGTTCAATCACAATCTAACAATAATTGATATTTCTAGGATACAAACAATCTATTTTTGTCCTTACCTTTATTGTCTGAAAGTTTGTTTGTCACTCAAGAAAAGAAATGAAGAGCTGATAATGTTCTGTTATGTGCGTAGATGTGCAACCTAATAAGATTAGTTTTAGAGGCTCCTGTTTTAGTTATACCTCGTACTATACCTATATATGTATATGTATTGGTACATCTTGTATCTTTTTAATATATTATTTTCTTGCCAACAAAAAGAAAAGAAAAGCAAAGATGCAATCTAACCCAATTATGAGTATGCTATACATATACAGTTGCATCCTCTAAAAAATTGGCACTTCACCTTTTTCACTTACATTCTGTCCTATAAATGTTGAAGGTACTTCTTCCATTGTATCCAGCATTGTGACTAGAATCTTAATTAATAAATGGAAGATAGGACTGCAAAGAGTATAAGTTCTTTAATATGTACCCCTGCTTCAATGAGAGCATGAGAGGTCCCTTGTAGTTTCCATCATTTTCACTCATAAGTATACGTCCAAAAGCCATAGTTGATTCTGAGAGAAGAAGAGTGGACACAGGTTGATCCAGATGTGGTGGTTTGAGGAATGGTTGTGAAAACTCCCCCTAAAAATTATGCAATTACATAGATATTTCTAAAAGGGTTATTCCACTGTTCACTGTTATTATAGTAGAACTTAGAGAAGCGGGGAAAGTATGCAATGTCTACCTCTTCAAAAAAGTTGATGATACAACCATTTGGTCTTTTATACTCGGGAAGTAATTGCCACTGAATGAGGTGATCAATGACACCTTGAAGAAGAGCAGGAATTGGCTCTATATTGCCTTTAAACAAAAATTAGAAAATGTAAAACATAATTAAAAGAGAATCACTAAATTCATTTATGAAATATCAGAAATCAAAAGAACAAAATTGATTTGGTAAAGTAGAACAGTTATAAATAATCACTATTTCTTTAATAATCTTACTCTTTACATCTTCCTTTATCTGTCCAAATATTGGAACACCCAGCTGAATCAGCTCTCTCTTATTCCCCTTCATCTGCTTGTTGAATAATATAAAAGTTTCACCTATATGCATACATGGAGAATCAGTTAGTATTTTTAAGAATGAAGACAAAAAAAATAGCTTGCATTAGACATTATATATGTTTAATGTTATGCTATTGAAGACAAAAAAAAAAAAAACAAGAAAGAAGATACATAGTCACGACAAAATGTCACAAGAGACAAACAATCCTTAACCTAAAAATTTGTCATGATTTATGACAAAAAGAGAATAGCAAAATGTCACAAGAGACAAGTTAGGATTGTCAAAACAAAGTTAACCTAAAAAATTGTCATAATTTATGACAAAAAGAGAATAGACAAGAATACACGGACACTCAGAGATCAATGTCAGTTTACCAGATAGTTCTCCATTCTGGCCAGCAACATGGATCTCATTTACAAAGTCTGTCAGCTTGCACAGTTCTGAATCTGTGAAAATGTCTTCATATAACTTCAATCCTTTTACTACATTCACCTGCAATATCAATCAGTTCGTAATCAGCTTCTTTTTAATTAAACGAAAGTGTTTTAAGTTTGTGACATAAAGAACTTGCCATATGTCCCTTGACAGACTCTTTTGCTGTAAAACCTTTAGTCAACTTAAACTGTGAAGAACGTCCTTCACAGTCTTCATGATTGGAACATATATTAACGTTCATGGGATTAGCCTGCATTTCTTGAGATCCTGTACATGAAACCAAAAACAAAATTCCATGCAAATTTCAATATTCAGAAAATGACAAAATTGTTTCCATCCTAAGCATTAATACAATTGACACTACTGAATACACAGGCCACATTTTCCCAGATAACTTAAATGAATGATCAAATCTTTGATTACACGCCCTTCTACTATTGTCGTCTTTTTATTATTATGATTTAGTCAACTCTTATCATGGTTAAAAACATTATGAGTCCGTGACCTTACCATTGGACAAATATCACCGAGATTTCACAAAGCAACACCTGTCAAGAAACATTTGTCGTCTTCTAACAAATTTGCTATTCGTTGGCATCCACCACCGATATTAGTCCACTAGCACATTTCGTATATCGTGCCAAAAAGAGGTCACTGCAAGCATTAATAACGTCTATTTTCTAAATAAATACAACCCACCAACTCAACATATTCTCTCTTTTCTTAGCTCAAGCAATTGCAGCTGCTTTTCTTTTCTTCAACCAAACTTTGTATAGTAGGATGTTTTACCAATATGTTTATTTATTTTCTACTGATATTTCAAATAATGTACATAACTCATTGTTTAGAATTATTATCAGACATAACTCATTGCATGTTTGGTAATATGTATACATAAGTCATGCAACTTAATCATACATCAAGCCCACAAGTCCTGGACCAAGAAGCACACAAGTTAAGGTTGACGCGCAAACTAGGACAGATCAAAACTCAAATACGCCAAGCCCATGCCCATATCCCATACCCGCCGACACAGAAGAGTGACGTCAAAGACGCCATCATGATGATGGTCCCTCTGTCTGTAATAAAAATCATTGCACACAGTTCTAGATCTGTGCTTTCAATTCCAACCTTAAACCAAGTGTGCCATTTAATAGTATTTGTCACTCCCAAACTAACAGTCACACCCAACCCTTTCTCATGACTCCTGACTCTCAAAACTCTAAACCATCCCATTTAAGTAATACCGAAATTATCAACTACATGCTCTGCGTGGCTAACTGCTTTCCTTTACTTTATAACATTCTCCCTGTTCTTTTTTTATCCAAAAAAAGATTTAATAGTACAAAACAAAATCTTAACCTATGATTTTCCTTGTTTCAAAATTAAGCAGGTAAGTGTTAAACCTACTATTGGGCAACAGAAATTTACTATCACAAAATGAAACAGTAAAACAAATTTCCACATAGGATTTGTTGATGCATACTATACCATCTGACCAAAGATACAATTTCAAACCATAAAAAAAGAAAAAAAATAGTTCTTTTTTCAAGAGAAACATATAAAGTTTCATGCTTTATTTAAGTCTAAGAGACCCAGATAAAACTTTTCAATTTTCTTTCTGTAATTAATAAATGATCCTCAGAACTTTTCAATTTACCATCAGCTATTAACATGTGATCCCAAAACTTTTTAATTTTTCATCAGTGATTAATAAATAATAGTCCAAAAGCTTCTTTTAATTTTTTTCCAGGTTCTGAAAGTTCCGCCCTTTGATTTTGAATGAAAGGAAAGTACGGAAATCCGTGAAAAAGTTGGAAAAACACGACCCACTGTAGACCGTGTGATGTTGATAAATTGAATTAAGTTCCATTAATTTAGAATGCATGGAATTGAAAAGAAAAAAAAAACTAGAAAAAAAAGTTTAATTATTTAATTTATTTACCCGAATCAGTAATCTCGCTCTGGGGTGATTCATACTCGTGTTCATCAGCTGCATCATTTCCGACGACACTCTCCGGCAACGTAGTTTTCTCGCTGGATTTGTCCTCCGCGGCTGGTGCGTTGTGGTTTCTGTCCGAGTGTCTTTGGAGCTCCAGGGTGACATCCGCGATGGAGTGGTACTTCTGCATCTGGAGGACAGGGATCCAGTTGAGCCTACGGCGGTGGATGGCTGCGAAGACGGCATCGTAGTCATGGGCGGAGGTGGCTAGGTGAGCGCAGAGGGCGTCGATGATGGCGTTGGCCGCAGCGAACTCGCCGCGGAACCATGCGAGTATGGCATCCTTGGCGAATGAGTCGGAGACGAGCATTGGGGGAGGGACCATGGTGGGTCGATCGGAGGGTGCGGTTGGGCCTGTCGCCATGGAATTTTGAGTCGTACAGTTATAGGAGCCAATGGTGCTGTGTTGGACCCAAATAGAAGGAAAGGAAAAAAAGGTTGAAGAAGATGAAGAAAAAGAAGATGATGAAGAAGAAGAAGGTATGATGAAGGGGTTTATGAATATGTATTTTTATGTGAATGTGAGTGACCTTATATACTCATATTTATATACTCATATTCTTATGTATGAATGCATGTATGTGTAGTTATGTTATGAATCTCTCAACCCAAGCCAAGCTCCCACAGGTTCCTTCTGCAATTAACGTGGCACCCTCTCATACCATTTCACGTGCCTACTATCCTAATACAACAAAATTTAATCATATACATCTCAATTCCTTTCTCACAATTCAAATATACCCAATTAAGGACTACAACTTTTATATTATTTTCAAAATTCAATAAAATATTAATTACATGTAAACTATACACATTTTATTTTTTATATTCTTAAAATAAACCACGCGCTTTAACTATACTAAATTATCAAATACACACTTTAACCATTAATATCAAATACCGCTACATGTGATTCTACTAACTCAGGTAAATGCTTTCTGCATTTATAACATGTGTCAATATCAAATAGATGTTTATAATTATTAAAGAATTTGAAATGTATTTAATGCGCATTAAATTTACTCTTCATAATAGGATCCAATTGTTTATGAAAAAGATTAGTGTAATATCATTACTTTTTGCATAGTTAACAAATCTTAATGTGGGTACTTTCAGTTACAATTTTTTTGCAAGTTGATTGTGATGAGAATAATATTTGTTTAGTTTTTGTGGGCTTTAGCAACTATGGCTAATTTGATAATAACATATGGTAAAGTTTTTTGTTTGAATGGTTGGAGTGGCTAAAGTCTGAATCACGTATGAACTTTTTGAAAAATAATATATTAGTGAAAGCTTCTTTTGTTATTATTTATTTTGTGGCAAAAGTTTGTACGAAGCATGCTAAGAGATATAAAAAAAACTGGTAGTTGGTCTTGGTCATGCTCCTTATATAACCAAAAACAATTGGTTAGTTGGTTTCCATTACTTGAAGAAGCGAAAGAGAAATTATTGTTTTTCTACCATTAATTATTGTTTTATGTCATTCTCAATGTTGGTAAATTTAGCATTTCCTGATTGTGAATAAAAGAGATTCAGGAACATTAATTAAACTCTGGAACATGGTTCTGGGGTGCCTCATTTCACTCTATCTGTTCTGAACCTAACTAACTATAAATATGAGTGTCAAATTTCAACCGTCCTTTTCTTTCTCTGTTAAATCAAAACCTGATTAGGCTGCAAGTAAACATGTAAAACTAGGATTTCAACTTTCTCAAACACATTTCTTAGGTCATATTCTTTCTAAAATCAACCTTTTGTAGGTTAAAATTACATTTCAGAATGTAAAATAAATGCATTATGAAATGAATTTTACTGTTATTTCTCTCTGTATTTTATGTATTTATTAAGTCATATATCATTCATTTCAACATAGGTTTTCAAAAAGTCTATTTAAAAATCAACGAAAAGTGTGGATGTGTTAATACTTTTAAAACACATTATTCGCACAGTTTTGGAATTTTGAAGCACGTTTAGATAGATTTCTTCGTAATTATTTATCAAGAAAACTAATTGGAATAATTTTTTTAAAGTTTAAAATTATAGTTTTGCTTATATGGTGACATTAAAATTTAAAGAAATTATACGGAAAATTCTACACGTTAGTTTATATATAAATTAATTATAATAAAAAATATTTTTTTATTCTTATAAACGTGTTTATAGAGACACCTTTGTCGAAATATTGTATAAAGTGTGGAAACAACACTTTGACTGCACTGGCATTGTTACTATTTATTTATTTATTACATATATTTATTTTATTGGATTTTTTTTTAATTCGAGAGTTAAAAAGTGTCTTTTGTAAACATTTGCTCAACTTTTACACCATTTCAAAGAGTTTTAAAAGAACTAAAGAGAGTTTTTTTTATCTATTGAAGGAGTTACAATAATATTCTCTATTAGTCTAATATAAAGTTGACCATATTT
>Ga0123341_1005610_pt1 | contig 11212 bp, 3 predicted proteins | sample Turbeapinknodule_FD_89959 | JGI IMG/M metagenome (GOLD analysis project Ga0123341, IMG submission 89959) | Root nodule microbial communities of legume samples collected from Mexico - Turtle bean Mexico pink nodule | ecosystem: Host-associated > Plants > Roots > Nodule | place: Mexico: Nepantla... | reverse complement strand
ATTATGATTTATTTATCCAAAAAAAAATCTTTAGTTAATTACATCTTAAAATTTAAGTTCTGATTCAATTATTGATTAATTGAAGAATTTAAAAAAACGAATGGCCATCCTTTAAATATAAGTGATTTTTTACTTGTATTTATATTAAAGTATGTACTATTTTGTATTAGTGGCAATAATTATATATTTATTATTTTTTATTGAGTAAATTATTTTTATTTCCTCCAAAATTATTGGCCAAGATCCCTTAAAAGTAATGAAAATAATTACAGGGTGTGATTATCTTAATTAAGTCTCACATGGTAAGGAAAATTGTGATCATTATTGGTAGAAGTCTATGCTAAAAGAAAAATAGTAATGATTTTTCAGTATAAAATGTGACGAATGTTAAAAGTGTAAATGTTAATTTGTAGTGTGAATCCACTTTGATAAATATTGTAACTATAAGCTTAACTCATCTAACTCATGATAAATATTGTAACTATATAAGTCTACACAAATCTAAACATTATTTATTATTACAAGTCAATAACTATTTATGAAATTTAGGCTGATGCAAATTATACGAATATAAATATAATTTACATTAAACACTGATAAAATATAATTTTTGTTTTGTGAAGTTTAGTTTCAGTCTAGAAGACCCTTATGTGGTATTTTTTTGTTTTAGTATAAGTTTAGCGGAGGGAACAAAAAAATATAATAACTACGAAATGAAATTCAATGTATCAATTACCTACAATTCCATTCAACAACATATATAAAATTCATTCATTAATAGGATATATAATGACATGTGAATAAAATGCAAAATACATTAGAGTTGAATTGTGTATTTAATACTTTTTTTTAGGATTTTGACACTATTTTTCTTACTAGTCTCATTAGGGTTTTGACTTACCTAATAGAGAGAGTTGCGCGTTGACTCTCAAATTAGGGTCTTGACTTCCCAAGTCAAACCCTAATTAGGCCAAATTAAGTTCACTTGTACACTTATTTTTTTACACAACAAAAATCTTAATTCCTATACATTTGTTTACTCTATTTTATTTACTTTTATACATTTTTACAAGGTTAAGAAGATGGAAAAGAAAGTTCAATGTATCACTGTCCATAAAAAGGAAAGTCTTATGAGGCCTTCTCCCTCTTTTAGTCTTCTAGCCATAGTCCTAGTTAAGGGTCCAATATGATCACTCCTAGATGGTCCTCCATCATTTCATATGTTTAATGTTTGACGAAGACAATCAGACACAATTTTGAGACACAGTGTCAAAATATCTTTGTAACTCTTGTTTTAGAACTCATTCTTTTCAAGGTGAACAGTATCGTTTACAAGACTTTGTAGGTTAGGATAATAACACTTAAAATAAATTGTTCAATCTTCATTATGTACCTTTATGTAATGTGATTGAGAGGAAATTTGATATTGCTAAGTAACGATCACAATTTTCAATTCAACATTTTTAAGATAAGAGTAAAGATTTGTGTCAGCAACACTTGGTAAAGAATATTTCTCTATTGAATTTTGTATTGAATTAGTAGACAAATCTTTATGTTCAAAATTATTAGAATACCATAAGTCTGAACCTATTGTTTAATTCCAAGAGTAAATTAGTTATTATAATCTATATTGGTTTTACATTTTTTTTATCCAAACCTTGTCATTTATTTGTTATTTTTCTTACTCTCAAGTTCAATTAACTTTTGTGGAAAATAAAGAATTATTGAGCATGTACTCGTCTTTCAAAATGACCTAGTAGCATAGTATCAAATGTTGTTTGTATCTTGAATGGTTTACTATAATATCAACATTAGTTGCCACTAAAATGCACTTTGATTTGCGTAATTTTGAAGAGTCGAAAAATAGATAAAAAATAATTTAAAGATACAAATATAAAGATACAAAGTACTCATAATTTTTTTTTCTTAAAATGCATGAAATTCTTTAAAATTTTGTAAACTCATAAGATCCTTTCAAATATCATGATTTAAAATTCAAATTACAAAATCTTAATTATCTTTTAAAAAAATCTTTTGACAAACATGCAAAATCTTTTAAAATATATAGGGAAATTTTATAAATAAAAAAGTGCTATAAAATCTAATTGAATACACACCTTGACATAACATTTTTATATTTGACATCCAAACAAGTACTTTAATCAAAATCTTTTTAAATCCTCTTGTCAAATGGATTAGCCCTTTAAATTCTTGCCACAGTTAGGGAGTTGGCACAAAGGCCCAGATTGAATCTATAGATGAACACAGGAAATGAACTTGAGACGGAGGAAGGAGTTGAATCTGTGTATACAAGTTCATACATTTCAAATTGAGTGATTTTTAAAACTAAAACATATATTTAGTCTTGTTTAAGGTTATCAAAACATTAAATTTTGAATCCAAATTTACAACAAACAAGAAAGCTGGAAAAAGAGAGGAATATGCAATAAGTGATTGCAAAATCTGGCATCTTCAGGAGATTATTCTCATGCACTACTATTAACACAGTGGCGCAGTTTAATATAATTGAATAATAAATGAAGCACCCGCTATCTATAAATCAGAACGAAAAATATCGTAAAACAAATTCACCATATTAAACTCTTGCTTTTAGAATAGCTTGTTTAATTCAACTCTGATGCTTCAGTTTTTTTTATAAAGAAACAACTAGCCGTATTAAAAATTATAAATATAATTGATATTCACCAACACATTCCACTAAACATTTAATAGCATAACACTTTTGTGTTTGGAAGGGGTGGGGGTCTGTTATTTAGTACAAAAAAAATGATTTCAAGAAAAAAATCTGAACATTTGCAATCAATGAAATTTCCAATAAAACCACATCAAGACAACAGGAAGGTTCATAATTATAGCATATTTGGTTAAGCTTAAAAGGAAAAAATAATTATTTTTCAAAAAAAGCTTATTAAAGACTAGAAAACTAAAAATAGACATGCACAGTGAATTGACAGTACAGAGCACCACTCTTTCTTTCTCCTTCATATTCTTTATAAGTTAGTTTTCATTCAACTCCTAGTTTACCTAAACGGGTTGGTTTAGAAAAACAATTATACAGGAATGCCTATCATTTATACAGCAAAAATATAAGAATCAAAATATGCTTTGACGGTTTCCTACTCCCTTTCTTCTAGGTAATCGATGAAAATTTTGAAACTAACGAAACTTCAGATCCTCTCCATTGGTTGTATTAACCAACTGAACTCCTAAAAATCTATAGACAAGTCAAAAGCAGTATATCATCAGATCTACCACCAATCAGCGGGAACAAAGAAACTCAACAAAACCCTTCGTCTATTCAAACTCAATCATCGTCTGAATCTGCAAAAAAATGAAAAAAGAAACTCCTTCAGTTAAAACAAAGTTACGTATTTACCCATGACAATGAATGACCAAAGTAAATTGATCGCCAGAATCAGATACAGTATTAATCGTAGCTATTAACATATCGTGATTTAACTAAATCAAATACGTGACTCAGTAGAATGATAATCACAGCTGGGTGGGAGGGGTATAACATAGGAATGTTCAGAAATTAGCACTTTAACTCTACCCCTATCATTGAGATGACACATAATATCCAAAACAAGTCGATAATATCTCTAGGTTATACTTTCTTCTGAAATCCGAACCAATAAATTCTGGGTTTGAGGCCATTGGCATCCCTGAAGATACAGGAATTGCAAAACATTCTACTCAAAAGTAACATTTTAAATTGTGCTCCAGGAAAAAGAATACTAAAATACGATTCAGTGCAAGATAATATGAAAAAATTCAATGGCACATAACCTAACATAGGACAGGTTCCTGGACAAAAGAATAATAGAATACTAATAATACTCTCAATCTGTATTGATGAAACCTGCTTACCAGATCTTATATCCTCGCCAACTTTTCCCCTATTTTTCAGCTGTCTATAGATCATTGCACATATGAGCTTCCACCAGTATATATGGAAGATGAGTAGCATTATGAGCATTGTATTAAAAATGTAGTAGAGAAACATGTCAAAACCTTCTGACAGGTTTAGGCACTGTTGAAGATCAATGCTGGAATGTGGAAACAGAAATAAGATTAATAAATAGGCGTCTTGGAAAACAAAGTCAAATTAATATCATAAAAATAAAAAAGACAAACCTTGTCGCTTTAATAACCCAAAAGGGAAAGAAAATTAGCCGCAATATGAGCCATGAAACTGCAAAGAATCCAAAACACACACTTGCAGCAAACTCCCTTCCAGAATACTTGAAAACCTTTGCAGCTTCCATGAACACATCACTTGCATCATGAAGGGCGAGGATTATGGAGCCAATCCTAAAAAAACTGTAAATGCAGCACGTGTAAGTTATCTCTCAATTTCTATCTAAGATTTTAGTGTCAGTTCTGCAATTTCGAATATCTAAATTACTCAATCTGATATAACAACCTAAAAAAAGTTTGAAGTCACAAGATGAAAGCAGACATGACATGAAAGAACATTATAATCTCTTATCATAGAAAACGGAGATGTGTCCAGCATTTCTCAGTTCAATTAGAGTTTCCAAGCATTTACAGAGACTCAAATCTAAGAGATACATCTATTTAAGTACTGACATCAGATGGTTTTATTGCATATTACATATGTAATTACATGCCACAGACCAAAAAGTTGCAAAAAATATTATCAACTTGTATTAATGCTCTAAAAGGTACATGGGACTAGAAGTTTCAAGCTATGTATGCATTGATGGAAAGGTGCTGAACGCAGCCCAATGGAACCCCATTCCACCCAATATCCCTCTTTTCTGCCCTTTCAACTTGGGATGGATTATGGGATAAAATCCATTATTTCATCCATCCACTTGTTCCACCCTATTCCATCCCAATCAACAGTGGATATCCAAACATAGTCTCGAGAACTAATACAGGCTCTTAAATATTATTTATAATAATGGAAAATTTTAACATATGCAATAAATTTAAGAAGGCCTTGTGAGATAATTACCTAATTCTTTTATACAGGAAAAGGCAAGCATGATTAAAATGGTCATCCATCTCCATCCAGTAAATTAAAAAAAAAAATTGGAATTTCAAGAAACTACACTGGTTAAAGATAGAAAGTGAAAACATATGATAAATCCCAAAACATATTTCCAAACAGAGAATTAAAATTTATTGGTTTTAAAAACACCACCTACGGTTATGAATATTATTTGGGCAACAAAAATAATTGATGTCTAAAACTCTTAACAGATATAAAACGTTAAAAACAATCTTGAAATGAGACACCAAGTGAGAAGTTTCATGCTTATGTCAAAAATAAGAAATAATAAATAAATTCCAAATTTAAGGTTTATGTTATGTACAACAGGTATAGTATATTCTGCAGATAAAATTAAGGCTTGTTGGAAACCATCAGATTTACCTTGTTAAATACGAGCACCCAATTAGTAAAACAGTAATTACATGGTGGGTAAACATCACCGAAAAATCCTTCCTTCTAGTCTCCCATGTCAAAATAGCAACAATACTATATATGTAGAACCCACACTGGCACATGTAGTACAACACCATAGAACTCCTGAGATAAGACATAAAACAGGGTGCAATATAAATTTTAATATGCCAAGTTCTATTTACCACAAAACTCATACAAGTACAACAATCTTATAAACAACTTCCTTAAAATTACAATTTCCCCCCATTTGATTTATGTCTAAAGAACCAGATAGCAAGTTACATTGTACCAAAAAATGGCAAGTTACAACCAATGACATCAAGTTAGAAGAAGCAAGGAGCAAATTAATCATAGCCTATATAAAGTATAAACCATATAATATAGATATGTGCATTTTCTTTTAACAAAGTGAGGAAAATATATGTATATTGCTTTGAAACTTTTAAATTTGCTGCCATGCACCTAGTTGTCGTCCATCAAAACTAAAATAAAAATACTAGATTTAGGTCTCTAGTAGTTGCCAAAACAAAAATGCCCAAGGTCCAATTGTTGGTTTCTGAAAACTTATTACTCAGTTTTAATGTGAACCTAGATTACTAAGTTAAGAATTGGGTTCTGATCTTAACCATGTGAGTAAATTTAAGATGTAAAGCAAATAAAATTGAAGATGAGTATAAGGTTCAATGAGGAGGTTTTTCTGATAAACACAAATAAACAGGTCAACAAGATAAATGCAGGCCACTCAATGTGGGAAAAACATTTGTTACTGACTAGACTGATTTTGTTCATCATGCTACATAAAATACTTACTTCAACTCATGATTTGGCCAGTCATTGAAGTATAATTTCGTATTACTGAACCAGGGTTCCTGGTAGGAAATTTTAAGAATGAATGCTTCAACAGCAGCATAATATGTTAACTTCCACATTGACTCTGAGCATTTTCCAATCTTTACTTCCATTTCCTTAGTAATACGTGATGGAGCTCTACCCTTTGTCAACATCCTAATAGACAACCTCTGTAGACAACAACAATATAAAGAATATGAAGGAAAAGGTAAATGACTTTAATATCTTGAAAACACAAAAGATACTAAATACGTTTTTTCATTTAGTAAGTAGGAGAATTTGTAAGGATATCATACAAGAAGATTTAAAATTATTCTAAACTGCAACAAGATTGGTCATAGTTGCTTCGAAAAAATACTCTTTTTCCACAGGTCACTAAACAGATCGACACAGACTTCCTGGAACAACTAAGAATTTATAAAAATATCAAGCTTAGGCATTAAAAGTCTTTGATCATCCTTAGTGGTGTGCTTTGCTAGAAAAAATTTAACCTATCATCCCATATAGCCAGACTGAGATTGCACCACACTAACGTACTTTCTTCTCAATACAACAGGTGAAAGAAACCAAAGCGATATTTGACAAAGAGATCTCTTCCAGACACAGTTAAATTTCATTATTTAAGGAATTGGGATTCTAGAACAACAACAATTAGCAAGTCATTTCCTACATGTTTTGAGAACATGATATTCTTCTATAACCCTTTACAAACAACAGTGTTTTTTTTTCCTTTTTGGCATCCTGATTACACCAGTAAGATTAGAAAGTAATGCCCACCAACCGTAATGCATGGTGGTGGTTACTGTATGGAATAGAAGGTAACACAAAATCAACTGTGTTATAATCATTCATGAGCAGCATGAAAAAAAAAGATAATGCACACACGACACACTCCATTCATCAATTGGAAATATAGAAAACCTCCCATGACAATCCGTGTCCCAACACAATAGGAAATATATATAAATATATTTATGCCATATATGAGCTAAGAATAACACTTAAATGTCAAAGAGGGCCAATAACATAATTAAGAAGGATAAAAGAATACCAATAAACAGATTTAACCCAACACAAATGAGCAGCATTGCATTAGAACATTTTCCATAAGAGGGACACTGATGCCTTAACTTTCAATTGCGCAATTAACACCAATTGAAGGTCAAGTGAAAGATCCTTCACCAATTTGAACAAATTTCAGGAAACAAATACCTACCGATAAAATGCAACCAAAAACAGAAAAAAGAAAAAAAAATCCACCAACTCAAACAAAATTTATCCTGAATTACTAACAAAACCAATAGCTTCTGCAGTTTCTTTCAACGAACCCTAAAAAGGAGAATCAATAAAAACAGGCACAAGCCATAACTCAGCCGTTTCTTCTATTTCATTCAATTAAATCTCTAACAAACAGAAACAAGCCATCTACACGAATCCAATTCGGCAGGTAAGGAGAAATTCGCTACGCAAACAGAGGATCTTACGCGAAAAACGAATCTGTCAAGGAAGAACCTGGCCGCGAAACTGGCGAAGGCGAAGTAGATCGCGGCGGAGAATTGCGAGGCGTGCGGCGTCGCATTCTCGGTCCAGAGGAAATCCATGGCGGATTGCAATAGCTGCAGTTCAAGAACAAAACGTAGAGAGAATGAGTAACGAGAACAGCACAGACAAAGATCATTCACAGCATCAAAGGAACCGCAGAAGTTTTCATGTATCGAAGCGATAGCCACAGCGAGATCGGATTCTTACCTGATTTCAAGGATGGCTTCGCTGGCGGCTTCGTGAGTCGTGAAAGCGGAAATGCGCGCAGAGGAAGAAGCCAACGAAACGACGGAGGGAAAGTGCGTGCGAAAGAGGGAGGGAGAGAGAGCTGAAACGGAAAAATGCAAAACGAAATGAAAAATGAAATGCTTAGAGGTTTTGATTTTTCTTATTTTGTTTTATTCGTTTAATCTTCTTCTCCCACTTTCTTTTTTCATTCGTTACTATTTATTATTTATATAACATTTTATTTATTTATTGATTTATTTATTATAACTTCTGTTCCTCGTGAAACCTTCTCGTTGAATTAATTAATTAATTAATTTAATATAATTTCATTTTTTGGGCGGGCCCACCTTTGGACCTGTAATACGTCCACGTGGCGATGAGTTGTTCGTCCTGCGATTTTTCTTTCTACCAACTTTTTTTCCCCCTCGTGAATTGAATCTGACTTTTCTTTCCATTTTCAACGTTCTGCTCTTTGATTTCTCTAACCAGTTTCTTCCCCTTTATTTTACTTTAGATTTAAAAATCTTGTGTTATTATGAACCAAAACTAGATTTAGTTGTAGGCGTGGTAATAAAACCAGATAAGGATAAATCCTTATTTTACAACTTTTTTAATTTACTATTTTAATTATTTATTTTATTATAATATAAATATTTTATGTGATATACTAGTCTAATTCAGGAGTTAAAGCAAATGAAATTTTATATACTCACTCTCTCATGTTTTTTAGGAAAAAATCGTGACGGAGCACCGATTTCTAAAACGGACAATACCTGTGATTGACCTAACAATACTATCTATGTACCATAGACACGGAAACCACATGGACACAGATATACGTATCATCTCTAAAATGTAGGACACGAATCTATATATTATATAATTATGAATTATATAAATTGACAATAAAGATTTATGTGCACAAGTATGTTTCAAATTTTGTTTAGAGTAGAAAGATGTTTTTCATGACTGATTCAAAATTATTTTTTCTTTATTTTTATAATCATAATAAAAATTTATACAATAAATTTGAGTTTTAGAAAATTAATACATTTATCCTTTTTAAAATTGTGTTAAAACTGTGTTAAAATTGTCAAAAATCTAACAAATATTTTTTTGAATTAGACATTTTACCGATATGTGTCCTACGAGTGTCGGTGTTCGATATGTGTGTCTAACATTTAAGAGGAGTGTTCGAGTCTCAGGATGCTATCTCTCCGATTTGAGGTCGAAATATTGGCGTCGTCCTCAACTAGCGGAAATTCACTCCTCTTATCACATTTATTATCTAAATATTAAAATTATAAATACTAACTAATTTTAAATAAATTATATAGTTAATAATTTAATTAAAAATATTTTATCACCTATTAGTTGTATAAGTTATTAGTATTTGTTTAAAGGGGTGGAGGAGTATTTGTAGCAAATAATTTAAGGTGGATTTTTATTCAACTTTATTAACTCATAACACTTCCTATTGTTTTGAACTCACTTAATTAACACTTTAACACTTCCATGATTTCTAATCCTTGATTACAGTATAACATTAATTACTTGCAGTTTTTTTTTCGTCTAATTAATGCCAAAATCAATTCCCATCATTCATTTCCACTATCCTTTTACACTACTTTGAAAACCCTATGAAAAGGACCTAAAATTTATATAATCTATGTAATTCATTTACTATCTTTTAATGAACTATAGGGAAATATTTATAACAATCAAAACTTGGTATATAGTGTTTACATGTAAAATGAGAAAAATTACATCAAAGTTTCAAATGCATGATTATCAAAAATTATTTTATGAAAATGATATCAGCTTTCGGATTATGTAATCCAGAATATAACCAGATTACATAATCCATAGGCTTATCTTAAATCCAAAAAAGACTTCTAAATTTTATAAATCTAAAGAACACTTACCGATTCAAAAACAACATCTTGTAAAAAACACTTACCGATTCAAAAACATCTTCCAAAACATCTTCCAAATTATGTATGGAGTGACACAAAAAAGAATAAAAATATATTTTCATATTTAATATGAGGTGACACAAAAGGATATGGAGGTGCAGGAAGAAGCAGTCACAACGCCATAGAGAAATCTAATGGGCTTGACCCAACTGAAAAATGGTAGTTTCTTCCTGCACCCCCACAAGGTTGCGTAAAGACAAAATTGTCCCTCTATAAACTATACATTTATTTATTTTCGTATTCCGGATTCTGAAATCCGGTAAATTTTCGGATTGGCGCTTCCAGTAAATTTTTGGATTGGCGCATCCGGTAATCTCCCGGATTGATGTTTCTGGTAATACATGAGTAATAGTGTTAATCCAAAATAAAAAAATACAAAACATCCATAATTGAAAAAACCATTCTGGATCCACCAATTCATAATTCAAAATATGCATTCTGGATTCAGAAATCCATAATTGGAAAAATCATTCCAGATCCACCAATCCGTAATAGAAATTAGGCTTCCGGATTCAGTAATTCAGAAATCAATAATTTATGTAAACTTTGCTTCCGGAACACCCCTCATCCGGAATGCAACATGATTCACTTCCAGATTGATGAATCCGTAGCACACTCCCAGATCCCGAAATTGTGGGGGTCAGTTTCGGAATTTACAAAAGTGTGGGGGTACAGGAAGAAAAATGTAGGGGTGCATGAAGAAACTGCCTGAAAAATTGGACATCAACCCAAATAAAAAGCTCTGAAAAATAGAAGACAAAACACCATAACTTACTAAGGAAAAAGTACAGTGAAATAAGAAAAAGTCTCTGAAATCAAATTTGTGTCTCAGAGTTAGTTATGAGTAAAGGGAAGATATTAGCATCTTAAAAAGTCTGTCCTAAACTATTATTTTTTCATTAAATATTAATATGATCATAAACTTTGTTGATGAAGTCTAAGTTGTGATCCAAGGGAGAGGATTCTTCAACGTTTAAAAATAAATGTGATTTTTTAAAATATTTATTTTCTCTAAAATTATCAAAAATATACAAAAACAAAGGAAATATTTTTAAATTTAGATCCGGATTGACGTTTACTTTTTTTTAACCATTGGAAATAGAAATTCCAGATTTACATAATTCTTTTCGTAAACAGATTTTTGATAGCATTTATAAGT
>Ga0123341_1005609_pt1 | contig 11213 bp, 14 predicted proteins | sample Turbeapinknodule_FD_89959 | JGI IMG/M metagenome (GOLD analysis project Ga0123341, IMG submission 89959) | Root nodule microbial communities of legume samples collected from Mexico - Turtle bean Mexico pink nodule | ecosystem: Host-associated > Plants > Roots > Nodule | place: Mexico: Nepantla... | reverse complement strand
TTTTCTAGTTTATTTTTCTTAAATAAAAAAGAACTAGAATATTAATTTTGAATTGTGAAAAAAATTGTGTTTAAATATTAAATAGTGAGATGAATTAGACACATGTTAGAAAAGAAAATTTGACTGAATCCCTATTCAAATTAGTTGAAATTGTGATACATGAAAATTTAACAAGATGATTTATTAGGACAGAGAGTGACAAAACTAAAAGGAATTAGACCAATTAAACCAAGTGAGTGTGTGAACCTTAAACAATTTTGAGATTTTTACTGATGAATTGACAGTTGTGTTTGCTTAATTTTTATTTTTTGTTATATCATAAAAGAGCATGAAGATTATTAAGGCATTTGTGTTAATTAGGAACCCAGGGCCAAATAGCCAAACTTGATCTTATTATAATTCATTTTTTTATATATCCCCTTTGAGCCAAGAATTTTTTTATTATTGCTCCCTAAACTTTTAATGATGTAGTTTCCTACCCTTTAGCATGTTTAAAGAAGGAAAACACAAATGCAATATTCATAGAAAAGACAATGGTAGGTTCTAATTGTGAAAGTTCAAAATATTTGAAAATAGGAAGAATATATTCCTATTGATGAAGAAAAAAAGGGAAAAAAAAGAAAGAAAAAAAAAGAGAAAAGAAAAATGAGGAAAAGTGTGGAGTCAAAAGAAAATGGTGATTAGATAACACATATGTTCTATAATTGGATTGTAGGTATGTGTTTTTCTTCTTTAAAATGTGCATTTTGTTATCTGAAAAACCAATACATTTTGGAAGCTCAACCTCTTTATAACCCTAGAAAAGACCTTGTTCCCGTCGGTTGACCTGGGTTGTCTTTATGCGTGGCCTGTCCCTGCGAGTTAGGGCACCTTCGTTTTGCTCCGTCTGTAAGTACCTGAAAGAAGTAAACAAAGGGGCGCCCTCACGGCTGTTTGCACTCCGACGATCAAGTCAGCTAACGAGAAACATCAAAGGTGACACACCCTTGGGAGGTGGTCGAAAAACTGTACTGAACGATTGAAACTGTGTAACCAGAACTGTGTTGCCCAAATTTCCTTGTGCTCACTGTGAGTGCGCCGCGAAGACAACTAGGGTTTTCTCTGTGTATCTATGTGTATAAGGTTAAAATTCTCGTCCCTCTCAAATGCTCCCAAGGTCCCTTTTTATACACCTCTCATCATTAAAGCGCATTAAAGCACATTGAAAGCGTATAAAAACATCCCTTGGAATATACGAATCTTAACTTACTTAACGCGTACCTTGGCAAACTTTCCCTGAAACCTTTAATGAGCACGTGGGCATTGCCACGTGCCCCTCTGACTTGATCGTTATTCTGAGTAAAGGGTCCCACAGCGCCGTCACCCAACTTAGGGTTTTTCCATCGTGTGAGCCCTCTTCTCTGCGAAGTGCTTCTGTCACGTGGGTTGACTTTTTGGGTGCCAACTCATGCGCCTCAATCACTAGTCACTTGCCCTGGGGGTGTATCTACCTTTCTCTCGTACCATTCACGTGGTTCTCCCCTGGTTATGGCCCTCTCATGGGTCGTATCTGTACCAGGGTCTCCCAGCAGTGGCGTGGATACTTCACAAGTCAGGATATCCCCTTCTGGTGCTAAACTTATGGCCTTGAAGCCATCTTTCTCTTCTCCTTTCTACTGTTCTGGACTGTCGAGGCTCGAAGCCTCATTGCGATGTCTTTGCTCGGCGATGTCTTACTTTAGGCGACGTCTTACTCGGGCGATGTCTCTCTTGGGCGATGCCTCGAGCGGTCGACCTGTTGGCTTTTCTTCCTTGGGTCCCTTGAGAGGTCCCACCATGTGTTTGACTTTGACTTCTGGTCAACGCCCGGGGACGGGACGGTACAGACCTCAAGATTCATGTTTCTAATTTGTTTGTGATATGAAGATGAAATGAAAAGCAATTATGATTTGTTATGATTTAATAAAAATGGAGAGAAAAAATTACCTTTGAGCATATGAGAAGAAAATCCTTGATGAATTATCATTTTATTGTTTTGATTTGATTTTAGAAGTTGATTGTATCTATATTTTTCTATATTTAAATTTGGAAGCATCATAAGTTTTTTATTTGATCTGTTGTTTAGTGAATTAATTTAAATTCAAATATATTCATTTACTTTGCTTGAGGACAAATAAGATTCTAAGTCGGGGAGAGTTGATAAGCGTCAAATTTCACTAATATTTCATATTAAAATATAGGCAATTAGGAGTATTAATTGCTAAAATAAGTATAAAATAACCCCTAATTTATGAATTTATACATTTTTACATATTTTATGATTTTAATTTCAGTAAGAACGATTTATTCCCAAATTTCTATCAATTTCAGGATTATAGGGAATAGTGGAGATAATTGGGCAAAAGGAAAATATACAAAGCTAAAAAGAGAAAGTTGGAATACATCAACATTCACCAAAGTTGCCCAAATTCGCAAAAAAGCCAAGATGCCACTAGTGGATCTCGCTCAAGCGAGTGGAATCTCGTTTGAGCGAGATAACGCTAATAACGTCTGAGTTAGACAATAATACTTAACATATTTGAGTGTTAGGAATAGACTTGAAATGTTAATTTCCATCAACGTCTAATCTTAAACATAAGTTGTTTTTATAAATATGTGAGGAATCGATATTTAGGAAACATCTTTATAATTTTATATGTGAGGAATCGATATAAATGAATTTTATGTGGGCATCAATATCCATCAAAGGACATAATGTTATCATGCTAATCAAAATACACAAGAGTGAGAAAGATGAAACCTAATCCCTATTTTTCCAACTTGAAGCAACAAATTATTTGCCTTGTTTTCTGATTGATCATTGCAATCATAACAACTTTCAATATATTTTTATTATTTTGTTTTATACTTAGCATATATTTTACTCAATTATTCAACTATTCCTTGTGGGTTCGATATCCGTCCTTAGGGATACATTATTACTTTTGACAATGCAGTGCACTTGCTGTAAAAAATCTGACTCTAGAAAATTTGAATCGACAGTGAATTTGAAAAAATTATTGCAATTAGTTGGCACACTGTTTTTGTGAAATTCTAGCGCCTAATGTGAGCTTAAACATCGAAGTTTCTGTGGTTAAAATTTCAAGTTATAATTTGAAGTAGTCTGTCTAGCATAAATTCCGCAAGTTCAAAAAAAATTTAAACAAAATTTTTGTAGTGCTATTTTGGTTTTATTCATCTATTCTAGTTCCATTCTCTAGGATTCAATATGTGTTTTACCTTTTTCTTGTGAACTTTAATTTTTTGCTTGTCAAATTCTTGAATACCCTTTCCAGTCATGTGAATTACCAACTCCATTTGCAATTGACCTCTCTTGGTGGAAGTAACCTAATTTGCTTTGGTGAGTTGTGGAGCTGAAAATTGTTGGTGCAAGCTATATACTAAGGTTGAATATCCTAAAGAGGTAAAACAAGGTGAAATAACTTCACAAATTATATACCAAATACAAGGACAAAAGGAGCTACAAGTTGTGGAGTGCATAGAATAGGCAATTTAATTTTAGTGCATAAAATTGTTGGCCTAATTTTCTTTGTATTTCTTTAAGTTGTAATTTGCAAAACTTTGATTAATTAGTGGATTAAATTCGTTTTAGTTCGGTTAGTGTGTCTTCAAGGTTCAAAGTTCCAAGAAGCCTCACCTAGGAAAACACCTAGTTTAAAGCTTTCTAGACAACAATTTTAAATTGTGTCTTTTATTGTTTTGCATATTTTCTTGCATAAAAAGAAAATTTGTTTTCATCTTTGATTGTGCTCTAAGTAAATTGCTTAGAGAAAGGTTTGTGAAAGTGTTGTGGGATAGTATCTGACAAGGAAAGGCTTGGTACTTTCCTGGGAAATTACCTACTTCACTCCATCTATATTTCTCTTTGGGAATTAATTTTATCACATAACTCTAAACATGTCTACTCATTCTTCAAGTCATAGTGAAAGTGATAGGAAATCTACAAAATCTCTTTTGAAACAATTGGCTAGAGATTTCAATCACTATCGCTAAGACAATTGCAACATGAGGCTCAAATTTTGGAAAATAAGAAAGAAAGAGATGCTCACATTGCAATTCTTGAAGAAGAATTGAAAATTGTTAGAAGAAAAGAAGAATACATTATAAAATTGAAAAAATCATCACATGCATCGAGTTCTAGGTTAAGTGACTCACATGAGGGGAGTATTAGAGTAAATGAATATTATCAACCTCCACCTATAAGAACTAGAAGAAAAAACCAACCTCAAGAGACTAGGGTAGACCTACCTTATTTTTATGGGAAGGAAAATGTTGAAACTTACTTAGATTGGGAAATGAAATTAAAACAACTTTTTGATTCCTATCATGTTAGTGAGGAAAGGAAGGTGCCCTTAGCCACTTTAAGCTTTCAAGCAAATGCTATATATTGGTGGATAGCCCTAGAGAGATAGGCACCTCCACAAGGACCCTCCCATAGAATATTGGAATGACCTTAGGGGAGCCTTGAGACGCCGCCATACTCCTTCTTACTACAATAGGGATTTGATGAACAAGCTCCAAAGACTCCAACAAAAGAGCATGAGTGTAGAAGAATATAGGAAAAATATGGAGCTTTACATGATGAAAGCCTTTATTAGGGAGGAAAAAACCACCACCATAACTAGGTTCCTTAGTGGTTTCAATCTTGAGATAAGAGATAATGTGGAACTCTTGCCTTATATGGACTTGAATGATTTAATCCAACTTTGCATAAAAGTTTAACAACACATTTTGAGAAAAGGGTCAAGTCGCAAGGAGAGTCCTTACTCTAACTCTTACCCCAAGAAAGAGTACAAAAAGGAAAGGGAGGATAGTTTCTCAAAAGATAAATCCAAAGTAGAACTCCTAATAGCCTAGAAACGATGTGTCTGTCCCACAAACCTGCAGTAGAGACATACAATGCTTTAAATGTCTTGGTAGAGGTCACATGACATTCCAATGCCCAAATAGGAGAACCATGATCTTAAGAGGGAGGGATGAATATAGTAGCCAAGATGACGAGTCTAGCGGGGAAGAAGAGAAAGAGAAAAGTTAGGGAGCATATCCATGATGGTCTTAGCAACGAGATCACCTTTACCCATAGGGAAAATAAGTTTGTACTTTATCTTTTAACACCCTCACAAGTGGTAAAGGACCAAGTGCAAATGAAACAAAAAGGAGAAAATGAAAAGAAAAAAAAAATCAAGTAAAAGTTCTTAGGGACAATGTTGAGGCGTGGGAGAAGAGTGCTCTTTCCCACAAGGTCATTTGGATAGAACAAAGAATTGAAAAAAATGAAGTTAAAAAAATACTTTTATCTGACAACCTTCAGGCCTCCTTATGTGTAAAGGAGCACTTACATACACTGCCACACTTTCTGAAGTTAGTGAGCTACCTCCTAAAGTCAAAAATCTTATAAAAGAATTTGGTGATGTATTCCTTAAGGAAGGACCCATTGGACATCCACCTTTTAGGGGTATAGAACACCTAATAGATTTAGTTCCGAGAGCTAGTCTACCAAAAAGACCGGCTTACAGAACTAATCCTTCTGTTGTACCTGTTTTGTTGGTGCCCAAGAAAGATGTCAAGAGGAGAATGTTCTGTGATTGTAGAGCCATCAACAATATCACCATCAAATATAGGCATCCAATTCCTAGACTTGATGATATGCTTGATGAATTGCATGGGTCCACTATATTTTCCAAGATTGATCTCAAAAGCGGATATCACCAAATAAGAATCAAAGAGAGTGATGAGTGGAAAATTGCTTTAAGACCAAATTTGGACTATATGAGTGGTTAGTGATGCCTTTTGGACTCACTAATGCACCTACCACTTTCATGAGACTTATGAATCATGTCCTTAGGGATTGTATAGGTAAATATATAGTAGTTTATTTTGATGATATATTAGTATATAGTCAAAGTCTAGAGTCCTACCTAAGTCAACTTAGGGTTGTTCTATTAGTCCTTTGGAATAATAATATGTTTGCTAATGTAGATAAATGCCCTTTTTGTGTAGATAGTGTAGTGTTTTTAGTTTTATAGTTAACAAAATTGGGGTTCACGTTGACCCCAAGAAAATCAAAGCCATCCAAGAATGGCCAACACCACAAAATGTAGGAGATGTTAGGAGCTTCCATGACTTAGCAAATTTCTAGAGAAGATTTGTTCCTAACTTCTCAAGTCTAGCTTCACCACTCAATGAGTTAGTGAAGAAAGACACTCCATTTCGTTGTACGGAGAAGCATGAGCAAGCCTTTAAAAGGTTGAAAACTCAACTCATTAATGCACCTATTCTAGGTTTACCAAACTTTTCAAAAACTTTTGAGGTAGAGTGCGATGCACATCGGGAGTAGGAATAGGTGTTGTGTTGTTGCAGGGTGGGCACCCAATTCATATTTTAGTGAAAAACTTCATGGTACAACCCTCAATTACCCCACCTATGACAAAGAGCTCTATGCACTTGTGAGGGCCCTGCAGACTTGGGAACACTATCTAGTTTCAAAAGAATTTGTCATACATAGTGATCATGAGTCTTTGAAATATTTGAAGGGTCAACACAAGTTAAACAAAACACATGCAAAGACATGAAAAGTGGATGGAATTTCTTGAGCCATTTCCATTTGTTATCAAATACAAGAAGGGCAGTACAAACACTATGGCAGATGCTCTATCTAGGAGACATGCCTTCTTTTCTAAACTTGGAGCCCAAATTCTTGGATTTGAAAACATACCTGAACTTTACAAAGAAGATCAGGATTTTGCACCCACTTTTGCTAAGTTCCAACATAGAGCATAAGGAGGTTTATATGTTTCTAAGGGTACTTATTTAAAGAAGGAAAAATTTGTATACCTCAAGTAACATATAAAAAACTCCATGTAAAGAATCACATGAAGGAGGACTCATGGACCATTTTGGAGTTGATAAAACTCTTGAGCTTTTAAAAGGAAATTCTTTTGGCCACACATGAGGAAAGAAGTTCAAAGATATTGTCATAGATGCATCTCATGCTTAAAAGCTAAGTCTAAGACAATGCCTCATGGACTTTACACTCTTTTACCTTTTGTTAGTGCTCCTTGGGAAGATATAAGCATGAAGTTCATATTAGGACTTCCTAAGACACAAAGAGGTTTTGATTCCATCTTCGTGGTAGTGTATAAATTTAGCAAGATGGCTCATGTTATACCCTCCATAAAGAGGATGATGCTAACAACATCTCTAGACTCTTGTCTAGAGAAGTGGTAAGACTTCATGGTTTACCTAAGACCATAGTTTCAGATAGAGATCCTAAATTTGTTGGCCATTTCTGGAGAACTCTTTAGGAAAGACTACGTTGAACTTCTCAACTTCTTGTCATCCTCAAACGGATGGAAAAACCAAAGTTGTAAACCAAAGTTGTAAATTAACAATAGATTTCTTTCCACTATGCTTAGTAATAAGTGTCTAATTTCAATAATATTTCATATTAAAATATACATACTTATGAGGATTTATTGTTAATTTACATATAAAATAATCCCTAATTTATGAATTTATACCATTTTACATTTTTTATGATATTTATTTGAATAAGAGCATTTTATTCCTAGATTTGGTGTTAATTACAGGTTTCAAGGGAAGATTGAAGATTTGGAATAAAGGAGAATGATTTGAGCTAAAAAGAGAAAAGCGCCGAAAAAGCCAATTTTTGCAACAGAAGTATCTTGCTCAAGCGAGAATGCTCCATGACTGTTTTTGGTAAACAATGCCTTTCTCGCTCAAGTGAGAATTCTTCACTTGAGCGAGAATGTGTCAAACAGATTGAGCCTTTTTTTATGTTTTATCACTTAACTCATCAATGCGACACAAGAAGCGACCTAACTCTAGAAAAATAGGTTAAATAGGGGGCTAGAGGCACAACCCTAGTGTGGAAGATTGAGAGGAAAACACCATTGAGTGAATTGTAACCCAATTGGGAGAATGGAAGGTGCTAGAAGTATGCGTGGCTAATTCTACCCTTTGGGATTGGGAGTAATCTGCTCGAACTCTTATGTATTGAGGTGATATTTACATATTATAATATTCAATTCTCGAGTGATTATTTGTATTGTTGTTTTATTTCTAAATAGTCGTGACAAGTTTGAGAATCTTATATATGACTGAAAGGTATATTTAGGGTTATGACCTAAACAACAATACTTAACATATTTGAGTGCTAGAAATAGACTTGAAATGTTAATTGTCATTAACGCCCGAGTGTGATTTTAAGTTGTTTTTATAAAAATGCGAGAAAATGATATTTAGGAAACATTCTTAAGAATTTTATATGCAAGACATCGATATTAATGAATTTTCTACGGGCATCAATTTTAATCAAAGAACTTAATATTGACATACTAATTAAAATACATGAGAGTGAGAGAGATGAAATATAATCCCCATTTTTCCAATTGAAGCAATCAATTCTTTGTTTGTTTTCTTATTAATCATTACCAACACAATTAGTTCAACACTCTTTTTATTGTTCTGTTTTATATTTAGTGATTATTGTACTTGATAATTCACTATTCTTTGTGGGATCGATATCCGTCCTTAGGGCTTAGGGACAAATTATTACTTCTGACAACACAGTGCACTTGCTGTAAAAAGTCATCACTTAGGTCAATCATGAAAGGAAACCACAAATCTTGGGATGACTACCTTCCTCATATTGAGTTTGCATATAATAGAGTAGTTCATAAGACTAGTAATATTTCTCCACTTGAGGTTGTATATGGATTAACCCTCTTACTCCTTTCGATTTGTTACCTCTGCCTAATCCACAAGAATTTGTGCATAAGGAAGGAGTAACAAAAGCCGAATTTGTAAAGAAAATGCATGAGAGGATTAAAAAACCAAATACAAAAACAGAGAAATATATAAAACATAGCAATAAGGGAAAGAGAGAGATGATTTTTGAAGAGGGAAAGTGGGTTTGGCTTCACCTTAGAAAAGATAGATTCCCTAGTAAGAGGAAGTCTAAGCTTAGTCCCCGGGGAGATGGTCATTTCCAAGTCCTCAAGAAAATCAATAATAATGCATATCAATTAGACCTATCTGAGGAATATGAGTACATGCTACCTTCAATGTTATGGATCTAACACCTTTTGTAGGTAGTGAAGATGAAGAGGCAGAAGCATGTGATTTGAGGACAAATCCTCTTCAAGAGGAATGGGATGATAGAAGAAGGCCAAGCTCAGGACCAACCACTAGCATAGTTTCTTTAGAGTAGAATTTATTTTTCTTTCAAAAGTAGAGTAGGAAAAATAGTTGTAAATTTTTTTAATTGTAATTAGGGTTGAATTTGGCATCTAAACACCAACCTAGATTAAATTAGAGTTTCATTAAGACCCTTAATTTAATCTAGGTCGATCATTAACCTAAAAAGAGTCACATGAAGCACACCTTGGTCATGTTTGCATTGTGAGTCCAAATAGGCACCAATTTCAAACCTATTTCTTTTGAATTTTCCCACCCATTTTCTTATAACCTTAGTCAGACCTCCTCACTATATATTGGGGTGGTTGGCTCTCATTTTTCTAAGATCAAATAGACGAGTGAATTGCTGCCAAGTTTGCAAGCTTTCTCACTCCCTTGTCTAGACCTCTCCAGGATAGACACCTTGATATTTTCCTTCACCTCTCCATGTGATATGGCTCAACCAATCACTCTCCCTATCTTCATGCACCTTCAAGGAACCCATAGCTTCATTGGAGCCCTCCTTGTTCCACCTCCTTCATCAAGTTTCTGCCAACTCCGACAAAATTACAAGAAATCAAATCGGTAATGAAGGCAATGCTATTAGAAGTACATCACATACTCCAAGTCTCTATATCCAGCAAATGACCTTGACATATTACAACTACATGTGATATCACAAGTGCATCTTTGTGTGGGTCTCAAGTAAATTCTTCCTAAATGGTTTTAGATCCATATAGAATTGGGTAACATTCCTTTCACCTTGATTGAGTTATGTTATTGAAGCAGATCAAAGATGCGAAAATGATTACCTCTCAAGAATTGCTCCTTTAAATAGTCTAATAGGTTCTTGCCCATATCTATGTACACCACACTTTCTACAATTTGAGTTGATAGTCTGCGATTTATCCATGACAAAACTATGACATGGCACCTCTCCCAAGCTTCAAACACAAGATTTCCACACTCAAGCATACAAATACTACCATCCACAAATTTTAATTTGTTCTTTAACAAAAGAGATCTTTTCATATTTTAGGTCCATGAGTGACAAATTTGTGCATTCAAATGAGGAATGGCAATAAATAACTCTAGGATCTTTATCGAGATGTAAATAGTACACACTAGAGGAATTCATACTAGGATATATGCCATGTGTAATCTCGGTGGTTGAAGAATCCATGGATGGAGAGGGAAAATGAAGAAAACCAGAAAGAAAAGAACAAGAAACAAAAAGATCCAAAAATCAAGAAGAAGAACAAGAAATAGAAACAAAGAGAACGGAAAGCAAGTTTTTCAACCTCCTATGATTTTTTTTTTTTTATCAATAAAGAATTAAGTAAATTAAAGGGATACTTTAGGGGTATCTCAACCCTTATACAAACACCAACAGCTAATCTAATAAGCATGATAGACAAAAGATACCCTGCTTAGTAACTAGCCAAGCCTAAGCTTTTCTCCTACACTTGGGCTCAAAAACAAAACATAAAAGTGCACGGGTCAAAAGTCCACTTCCTCAGCATAGCGGAGTAATATTCAGCCCCACAACTTGAACAGCTTACGGGATCAGTCGTGCATACCCCTCACACATTTGGTCTATCACTTCCAAGCACTGAAGCTCGAACATACCAGCAGCCAAGCCAGGATTAAGGTCCAGCACTTAAATTCGACCATGTTGCACCATAAAACCTCCATCATCCTACCCTTACCATAGCATACTTCTCACTACATAAACCAGCTTAGAGCCTTCGGTTCTGTTATGGTTTCCTCAAAAAACGTGACAGACATCCAGGCCTTAGACCCTCCAACTACAATCCGCTTCACATATCAAGACTCCAACCCTTTTTTACTCTTGCTACCATAATCCATGTCCATACTAGCATATACTTTACTCCACCAGAAGTTTACATCCCTAGATAACAGTTCCTCCAACTTTGGCATTTTAGAACCCCAAAACAGGAGCTACCTACATCCGC
>Ga0123341_1005608_pt1 | contig 11215 bp, 12 predicted proteins | sample Turbeapinknodule_FD_89959 | JGI IMG/M metagenome (GOLD analysis project Ga0123341, IMG submission 89959) | Root nodule microbial communities of legume samples collected from Mexico - Turtle bean Mexico pink nodule | ecosystem: Host-associated > Plants > Roots > Nodule | place: Mexico: Nepantla... | reverse complement strand
CTCAATTATATTAAAAAAATTAGTTCATCAAAATTTAATATTATTTGAAAATACAATAATTATTTTATCAACATTGTAATAGACTATAAAGACTAGATTGTGATGATCATATTATTAATATGAAAGTCCAAAGTGAAAATAATGAAAGTAACAGTAACAATGAGGATTCTAGTAATGATAATAATGGAGACAATAAGACAATAATGAGATGATATTGATGGTAATAATAATGAAAATAACAATGGCTAGACAAGAATAATAATGATAACAAAGATGTTAATACAAATAGGGATAACAATGATTATCGAGATGAAAATGTTTTCACGGTACGTGACAATGGTAATTACAATAAAGATTATGTAGTAATGGTAATAATAATGGTGGTAACAACAAAAATAGGAATTTGTAAAAAATACATTATAATAAATTAATATTAAATTAAAAACACAAAGTATAGGATAAACAACAAAATAAACAAATCACATCTTTTAATTATACATTCTTAAAAATATTATACATTCTTAATTATGTTACTTTTAATTTAAAAATTCCAAGAAAGAATTTAGTTTTACTTTTTTTTGTAGAAATAACCTTCTTAATGAGAACATTTTCGAAGTTGAAAAAGAAATCAAAGAACAAACATAACAATGAATACACTTTTTACATGTTTGTAGAAACAATCCTAATATCCAGGTTGTTTACCAAACGCTAATTTGTTCACTTTAATGAAAACAACAACAAAATCATGTCCAGTGTTTATTTAATCGTTCTTTTCATTTTGCTCAACAAATTTAATAAAAATCATATTAAACTTTGTTTTTGTGAACTTAACATTACAGCCACCAAGTGCCCCACCAAGTGCCCTATTGGACCCACCTTAATTCAAAGTTATTTCAAGATTGTCTAGAATCTGAGGTTTATAAAAATGTTTTTATCGAAAGATATTAATATGACACAATTTAAACCATTGTATCTCAAGATTCTGAATCATAAGAATTAAAAAAAAAAAATCTTCTACTAACAAATATAGATTTTATAAATTCTTACATTACATCGAAACAAAGTTAAAAAAACTTTTAAAAGATAATCTAAGTTACGAAAATCTACAAAAACAGATGTAAAGACTAGTCTTCCATTGAAGATGAAGTAAGAAATTGAATTGAAGAGTATAAAGAAGTAAAGAAATGCTACGATGGCTTGTAATTGAGCAGATGAATTAAAGTATAAGATAAAAAAAAGTGAGATGTGAATGCAAATGTTATTAACTTTCTAAGGTTAAAGGCCTGCACCACTCTGCATGACATTTATATGCGGAGAGCACAGCAAAAAGCCCCACTGATCACATAAAAATATCCATTAAATTTGATGAAAATACATTTAAAAGTAAAAAGGACTAATTAATACAAGAAAACAAACTGATAGTGATAGCTGTTCTGAGTTCTACAAGCAAATTTTAAGCAGAAATGCTGCCCAGTCAGAGAGAGAGAGACCTGTAAGAGATTTGATGATGAGTAGGTTCCCTTGTTTCTCAGATTTTCGACAATTATGAATGAATGACACCAATCTTCTTAGCAAAATCATCCCCGTCTTCATCCACGTAATCTTCCTCTTGATTTTCACCCTCTTCACCTTGTTCATACTCGTAGTAACCATCATCACCTTGCTCATATTCGTAATCACCTTCTCTCGGTTCATCACCTTCGTAATACTGATCTTCACCGGCTTCATCGTACATTCCCTCCTCATATTGACCATCAGTTGCAACAGTGTCTCCTCCAACTGCATCACTCACCTCAAGCTTGGATTCTTCATTGTTTTGATTGTTGACATATTCCTTGGTCTCAGACAGCACACCGTTTTGTGTGTTTGTGACCGGTGTAGGATCTAAGCCATTGGTAACTTCTTCATTTTTAATATCAGATGATTTGCCATTCCCTGAGTCTGCACCAGCTCTGCCTCCAGCTCCTCCTCTCTTCTTCTCCTTCAGAATTTCACTGAGAGGCTTTGGACCATCAAACTGAAGATCATCTTCAGATAGTGGGTGATCATCTCTTAAAGTTCCTCTCTTTCCCAGTGGTTGTAGTTCCCTATTCTCAGTGTTCCTCCCATTTTTAAGCTCAGAAAGACTTTTTGGCCCAGCAAAATCACTCCAATCACCACCTATTAGTTCTCTCCCCATCAATCGATCCTTTGAGTTTCTCCTCTCATCATCTTGCAACCTGCCTCGCATTCTATCATGGATCCTTCCCTGCTGAGTGGCCTGCAACCTTCCAGACAACAGCCTGCCCCTATTTCTCCCTCTGTCATCCCTCTCTAGCTGATCAGTGCCACCGTTTGCAGGAATTTTTATTCTACCCCGGAAGCGATTACCGAGGGAGCTCTCATTCAGAGGTAGTGAATCCTTCCGAGGAAAGGATCGATGACTTTGTTCCTCACCATGACCCTCAAGGGCATAATCATGACTAACAACAGATTTCAAACCATTGCCCTTTCTGCGCTTGGATAAATGATGTCGGAGATCTGAGACCTCTGCATTTTCAGGACTGTCAGATCTGCGGCGAGTCCTTCTGTCTAAATGGGCTGAAGCCTTCCTATGCTGCTCCCAAACATATGGTTCCTGCATGTGATCATATGATTCATAACCTTGGGGCACACGAAATCTTTCCCGATCAATATCAGCTGCTAAACCATAATCACCAGAATGCCCTAAATCATATTCATTCAAAGAGTCCAGGTTCCTTTCATCTTGACCTCTCGCTTTACCGAATTCATCCTCCCCATGGTAGTAATCAGAATTCCTAAGTTCATCAGCTACAAGGACATCGAACCCAGGAGATGATTCTCTGAGAAACTCATCACTATCCTTGCCACTGTGGAAATTGTGATCATCTGGCACACGAGCTTGATGCAGACGGTTTGACCGGACCACAGTAGGGCCATTTGTTACTGGTGGAGAACTTGTCTTAAACCTAGAAGTCTCATTATCAAATCCTACAGTGGGTGGTGGCATTTCCTTCTCCAATTCAAACATATTTCTTTTAGGAGCAGATTCAATTTTTGGGGCAGGTTTCAGTTCAGGGCCTCCACCTGACTTTGCAACATTTCCATGGGAAGTTTTCCTTTCCTGAGTATACTTGTCATTGGTTCCAAAAGGCTTCTTAAAACTTGGATTCTCAGCTCCTTGGCTGGTAACTGGAACCTGAGCAGCTACTTTATTACCAGTGCTAGGAGCAGGAGGTCCATGCATGAAGGCACATCTGTCACCTTTTAAGCAAAGCCCCTTTTGGAAGAAAAAGCAAGGGACAGCTTGTTTACTGGAATTATAAGGTGCATGTGTTGCAGATGCTGTTGGAATCTGTGATTGGGGTGCAGATACAGATGGTCCACCGGCTGTTGCTGCCTGTGTTCCTAACAACCCATCAAGAGGCTTAATGAAAAAACAAAATGCAGTTAGCAAAATCCAAACAACGAGACAATAACAGAGGAAAATAGACAAATAGGCATGAAAGTATAAAATTTGGTTGTCATAAATAAAGACACTCACTGGATGACGAAATGAACATTTGGGATTCAAGCAGTTGCCACTCAACCAATAGCGACAATCCCTAGGATTAACACGTGCATACTCACTGTGGCGGTACTCACATTCATTTCCCTGTTCCAACAAAAAGAAAACAAATCAAAATGACGCCAGCAACAAAATCCAGAGTTCAAAATGTTTAGATGACCAGACAACCTCACATTCTTGATAACCAATACATGCTCTTTCGGATATGCAAAAACCATATATCAAAACGTTGCAATGCTACATACTCACGGCACCAAAAAAGCAGCATCACATTAAAATTAATTTATATGCACTGCGGTCAAAATTAAAAGCTGCGAGATAGAAAAAATACTTGAATAGCACGGCACAAAAAGAACAGGACGACAGTAAAATACTTGATTTGTTCGCCACGAAAAAATGGCATGACATTAATAGAAGAACTAAGGAAACAAGTACACGCATTTGACAGAAAAACTATCAAAACAAAGATGTAAAATGTTGAAAATTGTTTGATGATAAAAGTAACATCCTCAAGGATTATGCAAAAGAGTGCCAGCAACACCAGTGGCCATCCCAGATCTTGCTAACAGAACACTAATCGATCAACATGACTCGTACACGCTCTAGCCACCACGTAGTAGCAGTTTGTTAAACATTTGGTTCATTCATTATGCAAATTTTCTGCTTTGCTTTCAGAAACAATGAATACATTGAATAACACTTTAAACCATACAAAAAAAACTAAACATGATTGATCCAACCTTATGTTTTATCAGCGGGATCCACGGGATTGACCAAATTAAAGAAAATTGAAAAAAATCTCATATCCAAACGTAATAGAGTTCAAGAACCCCATTCCCCCTCATTCCCCTCACCTTATAAAATAAAAGAGAAAAGGGTGAAAGAATACAATAAAATAAAGCCATAAAAGATCCAATTAGTAAACAATGATCAATAATAACAGTTTCACAAAAACTAGACATCCAAAAAAAAGTTAAAGAAAACCCTCTATATCCACAAAATACCCCATCGCTCTCCCCAATTTTGAAAATTCGGGAATTCATAAACAGATTCCCACAACCCCTTTTACACAAAATTCGATTTCCCCATTGAAAATAAACACCCACCAAACGCAGAAACACACGAATCTGAAGCCCTAAAAATACAGAATTCCGAAAGCGGCAAAAAGGGGATTTCCCCTCTCTTTCCTTTAAAAAACAAAATAAAAAGTGCTAGAAAGAACCTTTTTGCATGTCAAAGGAGATGCAAGGAAGTAGACACAATCGGTGTTCCTCTTCAAGGCCTCGTCTTGCGAAGATGGCGCGGGCTGTGGTGGCTGAACCTGAAGCTGTGGCTGTGGGGTAACCATAGCTGTCGTTGAAGTTGAAGTTGAAGACCCCAACCCAACCCAGATGAAGAAAAAACGAAGAGGAGGAAAAGATCAAATCAGAGACAGAGAGCAGGAGAAGAAGATGGATCCAAATCTCAATCTGAGAAGAGAGAATTAGTAGAGAGAGAGCCGCCACAGAAATTGGGGTGAGAGCTTAGAGAGAGAAAGAGAGAGCGAGAGTGGGTTCGAGTATGTGAATGTAATGGGCTTATATGGAGCATAGAGGAAAGGGTAAGGGTGAGCCAAGCCTGGTTTCGGCTTCTGTTTTCATTTTATTTATTATTTTTGTAGAAATTCTTATTAATGTGTCTGTTCTGTGTTTGTGTGTTAATGATTCTTTTTCGATGTTTCATACCAAAATGTAATGGGACACTTGCCTTATTTCCGTTGGTCCATTATCTTTTCTATCTTCAAACTCTAATGCCAATAAGATAATAATTTTTCTTTTTTTTTTTACATTTTCATTTTACAACATATTGATAGCATAGAAAAAAATTCCATTAAAATAACACACAAAAATTACTCACCCTTAGATTTTTTTTTCATACACGCCAAAAATAACATACATTATATTAATCGAACACTTGGATTTTATAAACACCTTTTTAGATTTCAAAAAGGGGAAGAATAAAATATTCCATCAAATTTTAATGGTGTTATTGCTTTGTCATCGTCAATAATAAGGGAGGATATCAAAACCTATTATAGAAGATCAAAACCTATTATAGAAGGTTGTTTTGATGATAGATATTGTAGTCGTATGAGTCAAATAGTCAATATCATGGTTCGGTTCTCGCAGTCGGGTCGACTGAACAATACACGCCCGTGAGGTCGATCGACACCTTCGGTCCAATTACGTTCAATTAAGGTCAGTAAAGTTAAATTATCATTAAGAATTATGTAATACACCTTTAAGTATGTCCCATCTTATTAATCTGACCCAACAAGGTAAGTTCATTAAAATAATATAAATAACGCACATTCCAAGAAGTAGGTACGTCATTAATTATTGTACTCTGACATCTGAGTGTCTTCTACATGTACCCCATTCGGTATTCTCTAGAAAACCGAGTGAACGAGCAGCTAAAACTGAAGGATTAGCAAGGTGTTTAAGGGAGGAAGCTGAAGCATTGGCCAACCGTCCAACAAGAAAGAACAAAAAGACAAAGCTTCTCAACAGTTCTCTAGGTCTCATCTCCCTGGGAGGAATAATTGGCGCCCACCGTGGGGCCGAGAGAAACTAATTGAAGAGCAATAGTAGATTGTATCAACCCGAAGCATGGAAAGGATGAGTGAAGCAGACCAAATGGCGTTGTTGTTGTCTCTGCAGAGAGAGATGGTCGAGATGAAGAGAAAAATGAGGAAGTCACGAGGAAGAACGAGCAAGAGATGTAGCTCTCCGTGCGGAGAATGAGGAGATAAAGAAGAAGTTGGTGGAGGGAGGACCATCCGTTGGGCCGACAAATGTTGTCGGCAGGTCATACACCTCCCCTCCCAACCCGAGACCGATTGAGGAGACCAAGGATAAGGTTCTCACCCATGAGATGGATGGTGAATCCTGTCTCAACAAGTTGGTCAGGACGACTGTCACCCTGGACTCGATTCGTCGACAACCCTTCACCAACGCCGTCATAAAAGCTCCACTATCGTACAAGTGGAAGGGCTTCAACAACGACCGGTATGACAGTACAACTGACCCGGACGAGCATATGGACGACTATACCACCCATATGAGTCTCTACACGTTGGACGATGCAGTACTGTGCCGATTGTTCCCCACGTCCCTGAAGGGAGGAACTCTTAGTTGGCTCACCAAGCTCCCGCCCAACTCCATCAACAGCTTCGCAACACTCGTATCAAAGTTTGAGACCCAGTTCGCTACCAACAGGTTGCATCACCTGACCTCCTTTGCCCTGGTGGGCATTCGCCAGGAGAAGGAAGAATCGCTAAGGACCTTCGTTGGCAGGTTCAGCAAGGTGGTAATGAGTATCCAAAACCTTAGCGTGGACGTTGCCATACACCATATGCTTACAACCTTGCGACCAAGACCGTTTGTCGACAATCTTTGTATGTAGTCGGCTGCTAGCCTGGACGAACTTAGGAAGATAACAACTAAGTTCATGCAACTGAATGAGCTGAAGGAGTTTCGCAACCAAGCCCGAGCAGAGGCCAGCGGGGAGAAGAGCAAGGAGGAGAAGGATCGCCAAGGCCCGTCGAGCCATCGTGGAGACAGGCGTAGAGATAACCGGGGAAGCCGGTTCTCGAAGTATACCCCCTTAACAATTGAAAAGGGAAGAATCTTGGATGAGGCGCTCAACGTCGAGTTGATCCCTCCCCCGAGGAAGTGATATGAGTTGATTAGGTGAAAACCCATTATATGACACTTTCAAGAATTGGATCAAGATTCTATAACCATTCAAGAACTCATCAAGAACACAAAATAACACAAGATTTGAAACAACAACACAACAAGAATTAAAACTACCGATTAGAACACAACAAAGAACAAAACCCACTAATTGAAACTCAAGAATTCAACATAGCAATGGGTTTCTATGGAAAACGAAACAAGAACAACATGTACAAAGGAAAGGAACCGAACAAAGTGAAGAACAAGTGCAGCAAATGAAAGGAAACAATTGAACCGATTGAAATTGAAAAACTACAAGAAAACAACAAATGGGTAATTATGGAAGATGAAAGGAGATGGACTTATGTGATTGATGATCATTGGAGTGTTTCACGCCACTTGAAGGGTGGAGAAGCTTCAAGATGAGTGGATGTCGCCACTTGAGAGTCCCAAGAACCTCCCAAGATAAGACTAGGAAGAAGAGTAGAGAACAAGTCTCACACAACTTTCTCGCCAATTTGGTATAGTTTCTTTATTCAAAAATTCAATTTCAACTTATGATACAAGGCACCATGTACCTCTATTTTATACAAGGCAAGGGAGTTGGAAGAGTCACTCTTCTAGTTCCTTCTCTAAAATAGCACCTAAGAGAGAAAGGAGTTGGAAGAGTCTTTCTAGTTCCTTCTCTAAAGTAGCGCCTAAGAGACTTACATGAGAGGTGTCTTTTGGTTTTCCTCTTTGGCACTTTCCTAAGGCTACTCCTATATTATTTACAAAAGACATTAAATGGCTTGGACCTCATCTTTTAAGAAGACTAATAAGAAGAACTTCAAATGCTTTGGGCTTTTGTCCATTTCTCCTATTAATGAGGTCTTTATTTTCTTGTTGAGATGACCCTTCAAGTATAACATCCTTCCTCATCTTTATGTATTTTTGGTTCATATCAGGAAGGTGGCAAGCCCAGACAATGCCGACCGAAGAAAGCAGTATCAGTATCACCAGAATAGCGGGCATTCTACTGAAGAATGTCAGACTTTAAAAGACAAGATTGAATAATTCATCCAGGTTGGGCACCTGCGTCGATTCATCAGGGGTAGTCGAGATACGAGGCACTCCCCCCGTAGAGATGAGCCCGCAAAAAGAAGACGTTCGCTTCCAAGGCCATGAGATGACTGACTCCCCGAGCGGCGGTCAAGGAGGGATGACCCTCCGAGAAGAGACGATACCCCACGGGAGACGGAGAGGAGGGGAAACCGAGAAGTTATCAACACAATCGCTGGTGGATTTGCCGACGAAGGAAGCACCAATAGCGTCTGAAAGAAGCACCTTTAGGCGGTACATTAGGTGAATGCGGTGGTCTTCCGGCCGAGGATGCCACCCATCACCTTTACCGACGATGACTTGAAAGGTGTTGACTACCGGCAGGATAACCCTATGGTGATATCGGTCGATATCGACAGGTTTACAATCAGAAAGACGCTGGTGGACTAGGGAAGTTCAATAGACATCCTCTACTGGAAGACCTTCAAGGCTATGTGGATACTCGAACCCGAAATGGTGTCGTATGATGACCATGTGGTCAGCTTCTCGGGGGAGAGGGTGGGTACTAAAGGCTATATCGAGTTTTATACCACCTTCGGCGAGGAGAAGAATTGCAAAATTATCAAGAATAGATACTTGGTGATTGATGCAAATACTTCTTACAACATCCTCCTTGAACGACAATCCATCAATCGGCTAATGGCGATCGTGTCAACACCCCACTTGGCGATGAAGTTCCCTTCACCGTTAGGAGACATCCTCACGGTCCATGTCGACCAGAAAGAAGCAAGAGAATGTTATGCCGAGAGCCTTAGGGTGGAGCCCTTGAGGAATGACTGCTCCCCTGAACACAAATCTTCTAAGAGAAATAGCTCTCCCCGAGAAGCCCAGCCGACACCGATGGAACCCACAGTCACTTTGGTGGACCTGGACCCCGAAACGACCAAAGATAGGCTGGAAGCCAGGGAAGAATTACGGCAAGTATCCCTCCTGGACGAGAAGCACAACACCTACGTTGGCATGACCATGGCGGCCACGCCACGCTAAAGAAGAACGTGGATCTGTTTGCATTGACCCCGTCCGATATGTCGTGGGTAAGCCCAGACATTATCACCCACAAGTTGTCGGTATTCAAGGAAGTGCGACCGATCGCGCAGAAGAATAGTGATTATGACAATGAGAAACGTCTGGCAGCTAAAGCAGAAGCCGAAAAGCTTTTGTCGGTTAGGTTTATACGCGAGGCCTGGTATACAACTTGGTTGGGCAATGTCGTTATGGTAACTGGAGGATGTGCGTGGACTATAGAAACTTGAATAGTGCATGCCTGATGGATTCATATCCACTCCCCAACATCGACCGGTTAGTGGATGGAGTGGCCGATCATAAAATTCTCAGCTTCCTAGACGCTTACTCTGGCTACAACGAGATAAGCATGCACCCTCGGGACAAAGAGAAGACATCTTTCATGACGGTTGACGCCAACTACTACTACAAGGTCATGTCGTTCGGCCTGAATAACACTTGAGCGACCTACCAGCGGCTTATGGACAAGATCTTTCAGAATCTGATCGGTCGGTGTGTAAAGGTATATGTGGACGACATCGTCGTAAAGTCTGACTCTTTCGACCGACACGTTGAGGACCTCTAGGAGATGTTCAAGGCCCTCAAAAGGGCAAACATGAAGCTCAACCTTAAAAAGTGCACGTTCGGGGTTGAGGGTGGGGGGAGTTTCTGGGTTTTATGTTGACCCATAGAGGGATAGAAGTCAACCCAAACAAGTGTCGGCCGATCACCGACATGCGAAGCCCCCAAAACACAAAGGAGGTGTAGCAACTCCTAGGGCGCCTCACGGCCCTCTCCAGGTTCGTCCCCCACCTGGCCGAGCGAACAAGACCAATGGTGCAGCTACTGCGAAAAGCAGCCAATTTTAGTTGGGATGAAAAGTGCGAAGAAATCTTCAAGCAGCTGAAGGATTTTCTATCATCACCGACAGTCATTCAAAAGTCGAGGACCAATCAGTCTATCCTAGTGTACTTAGCGGTCTCAGAGGAGGCGGTCAGTGTCGCGCTGGTGCAAGAAGTGGAGAGAGAAGAACGGTCGATATACTTCGTCAGTTGGACACTCCATGCAGCCAAGATAAGATACCAGATGATCAAGTAATACTCCTTCGGTCCAATTATACTCAATCAAGGTCAATAAAGCTAAACCATCATTAAGAATTAGGTAATACACCTCTAAGTACGACCCATCTCATTAATCCGGCCCAACAAGGTAAGCCCATTAAAATAATATAAATAGCGAACATTCTAAGAAGTAGGTACGTCATTAATTACTGTACTCTGACATCTGAGTGTCGAACCCCCTTGCTGACTTGAGTGTCAGAGTGCCTTCTACCGATACCCCTCATTCGGTATTCTCTAGAAGATCGAGTGAACGAGCAACTAAAATCGAAGGATTAACGAGGAGGTTAAGGGATGAAGCTGAAGCATTGGTCAACTGTCCGACAGTAAAGAAAGAAAAGAAGAAGAAGATGAAGTTTCTCAACAGTTCTCTAGGTCTCATCTCCCTGGTAATAACATATATTCATACTTTTATGTAATATTGTTTTCATGTGTAAATCATACCTTAATTTAAATGAATTTTTAAGTTATTGAGATAAGCTTATTATTTAAATCTTATCTCACAACTATAAATATTTTTTTTTAAATTGTTTTATGTTAAAAAAATATAATATATGAGATGATCAATTATAATAATTCATGTGATTTTATAGATAATTAATTGGTTATCTTGATAGATTATCACTTTATAATAATTAATTATTTATTTATATAAAATTTACTAATGAATTTTCTCATGATAATTGATGTAATTTTATAGATAATTG
>Ga0123341_1005606_pt1 | contig 11217 bp, 11 predicted proteins | sample Turbeapinknodule_FD_89959 | JGI IMG/M metagenome (GOLD analysis project Ga0123341, IMG submission 89959) | Root nodule microbial communities of legume samples collected from Mexico - Turtle bean Mexico pink nodule | ecosystem: Host-associated > Plants > Roots > Nodule | place: Mexico: Nepantla... | reverse complement strand
TATATATATATTAAACAAGTACTTTATTTTACCTTTTATAGGTATAATCAATTGACTTTTAGAAGGGTGATTATGATAAAAGAAAATGTTTTTTTTTGGTTAAAATGTATATCCATGTCAGCTTTATTATGTGTCTATATAAGGTGATTTCATACCATAGAATGCAATTGTCGTAAGGAAGTATTGAAAGAGTGAAAAATCATTTTCTATCATAGACATGTGCCTACTCAAGAACAAAGAAGCTCAGTCTTGTAAAATGAAGGTATGTAGTTAGATCCCGCATGGGGCAATTTTTATATATTATTATACACTTGTGTGTTTTTTCAATGTAACATCTCTATTAAGAACAAAGAAGCTCAAAACTAAAGCAAAAGCTCACACTACCTACAATATATGTTTGAATATTCCTATAAAAGGAAAACCTCAATGACATGGATAGATAGTATGAACACAAGTAAAACAATATGTTGCAAGAAAAAAATAGTTTATTTAAATCTTTTATCCATATACATTCGTATACGATAGACAATCTATTCAATTATGTAGTCTTTGAGAGAAACACATTGTACTATCTTTCACTTAGTGAAATTACTTCTATATCAAGAGTGTGTATTTGTATTATATATCCTCTCTAGTATATGTTTTCTTGTAACATTTCTTAAACATATTTTGCTTTTAACTATGAGTGGGATATTAAAAATATACTCATGAAACCTAGAGGTAACTTAGTGTTAAAGAATACTTGGTATTCTTAATCTCATGAGGAGAATAGATTTTTAGGATTCACATCATGTAAATCAGAAATATCAGTTAAGAATAATTCCTATAATCAATGTTAATTATAGTGAAATGCTTCAAAAGTTATAATCAATGTTAATTATAGTGAAATCCTTCAAAAGTTACTTGAAGGAGAACTAGTAATAACTCAATTTGAGTGAAACAATATAAAGCTAACTTTTATATGCTCCTTTATTATGCTTTTAAATTATCTAACATGCTAAACCTATATACTCAAGTTTTGTGAAAATTGATTTTATCAAATGTTATTTTAAATAGACACTTGTAATTTAAATCATTTGTCAAAAGTTGTATGTTTTCCAAGCATTACTCGAAGCTTTATTTGAAAGAAAACTAAACATAACTCAAGTTGAGTGAAACAATATAAAACTAACTTATATGTTCCTCTACTATACTTTAAAACTATCTAACCTGCTTTCATATAAGAATGATGAATCATGTTATATTGACATGATGAATGTTGTGGAAAATAATAATTACATCCTCTTTGATAGAAAAACACTCCAGCTAAGGCTAAAGCTTAAACAGAAGCTAAGGCAAAAGTTAAATTTGAATCCTAAGAAAAGACTAAAGCAAACACACAAGCCAAGGAAGATATAGAGGTTGAAGCTCATGCATTAGAAGTTGTTGCAACTAAGAGGTCATAATGCTCACTACAAACTCCAATGACTATTGCATCTTCTTACACAAGGTACCAAAACCTTGTCACCATTTCTAATAGTCATCACCATGCCCTCCACCTTTCAAATTTCCCTTTTGGACATGATTCAATTCATGTTTCCCGAGTTTGAAGACCAACAATCGCAAAAAAAAAAAAAAACTGAATTCGAGCAGATAAATTAAAATATGATACAGTTGGTCTCAAATCGACACTTACGCCTCAACTAACAAACCTTCCTTTCATTTAAACTCACTCACCTAGATGATAATTCAACCACCAACCCAAAGACTCCCTAAACCAACCCAAATAGATAAACCAAACTCTCAACCACAATCCACCCAAACAGAGCCACCACTTTTCACCTTAGAACAATCCTTTATGGACATTCCACTCGACTTGCCTCCATAGTGATGTTCTCACCTCCCATCCTTTTATTTATGATAAAGTAGGAGAAGTATAAGTATAATTATACACAACTTTGTAAATATTATAACTCTATACATTTTACATTCCTTAGCTTAGAAACACTATGTCTATATTTTTGCACTAAGACTTGTGAAAAGTCTTCTTTAACCTGTTTAATGGATGATCATATTATAACTACTTTATTGTCTATGTCTTTGTATGTTTTTAGATTATCCTTGTTTTTTTTTATGCTATGCTTTTATATATCCTTTGGTTATCCACAATTGTTGAAGAAGAGCTTTGATGACTCCAAATCTCCATGGATTGCTTGAAGGCTGATTGTAGCTTAGTTGGGTGTGTTTTGGGGTAGTTTGAATCCAAAAGTTGGTTTAATTCAAATCTTTTTAAAAGAGTGTTTTATGAAGAAGCAGAAAAACAACTAGTTGTTTTATCATTTCAATTGGTTATTTCATACTTAAGGTTTTTGAAACTGGTTTTGGCATATTTGAACTTGGTTGACTTTGCTGTCTAACCAATTCAATCGGTTGTTTCAACAAAACAACCGACTGTTTTTTTAACTGCCTTAACAGAATTCTTTTAAGTTTGTTAAATATGCTTTAAATATTTTCAAACTGATTTGACTTTAATAATAAATGCTTTTAACTGCTAATTGGAGTATAAATGTTCTGTTATACGCTCCTAGCAAAAGTGTTACAAGATCAGATTTTGAAATCAAGTTTTTCTCCAAGATTGCTTAAGGCTTTGGATTTTTCTCTGAGAGTGAAATAGGACTTGCTATGTACTTTGATTTGTTTTGCACCAGATGTGATCAATCATATTTCCTCCTTCAATTGTATTTCTGTAAGGACTTGTGTTCACAGAGTCAGAGGGTGTTCTGGTCTGTGGTGTGATTGTGTGTGCCAAAGGAAGTGTGCGTTCTTAAGGGGATCAAGATCACTTCTTTGTTGGTTGTGTGTTTGTAATCTGGTTTTTGATTACTTAGTGGATACCCAGAGGTTTATGGGAATTGGATGTAGCTCTTGGTATAAGAGAGAACCAGTATAAAATTTCTTGTGCGATTCTTTCTCTCCCTTAACTTTTGTATAACTATTTTTAGTTGTTTTTACATATTGCTGATAAAAACAACTGGTTGAATCCTAGAAACAACCGGTTGGATTTCTGGAATTCAACTAAAATTGTTTTCTATCTTGCACTCTTTGATTCCTTTGGCTGTGATTCTTCTTTGATTCTCTTCATACCTTCAAAACTTTTGAAAAATGTTCAAAAACAATTCACCCCCATCTTGTTTAAGGTCTACAATTCTAACAATTGGCATCAAGAACTAGGTTCTTGAAAGATATTCAAGTTGATCAAAAATTATGAATTGATGGCTGATAAACTTCCTTTTGGGGAAGGTGCCTCTATAAATAGACCACCATTGTTTTGTAATGTGAACTACCAATTTTGGAAGGTACGAATGAAAATCTTATTTGAATCTATTGACAAAGGCATTTGGAATGCAATTAAAATGGACCTTTTATTCCCATGATTGAAGATGAAAAAGTTATTTATGAAAAACCTTGGTCCTAATGGATGGAGCAAGAGAGTAAGAAAGCTCAATATGATTGCATTGCTAAGAATATTATCACATCTGCTTTAAGTTTTGATGAGTTTTTCAGGGTATCTCAATGTGAGTCTACAAAGGAAATGTGGGACACTCTTGAGGTGACTCATGAAGGAACAAATGATGTGAAGAGAGCAAGAAAGCACACTCTCATACAAGAGTATGAGATGTTTAGAATGCAGAAGGGTGAAACCATTGTTGAAGTGCAAAAGCGGTTCACTCACATAGTAAATCATCTTCTGAGTCTTGAAAAGACTTTTGACAAAGAGGAACGCAACATCAAAGTTTTCAAGTGTCTTGATAGGTCATGACAGCCCTAAGTCATTGCCATATCTGAGTCAAGGGATTTCACATCCATGACCATTGCCTCATTATTTGGAAAGCTAAGGGAGCACGAATTGGAGATGGATAGGTTAAATCTTCAAGAAAATAAGGATAAGAGAGTGAAGACAATTGCACTAAAGGTTGTTGGGAACAAAAATTGTCAAAACTCTAGTGATGAAAGTGAAGAGGAAACATTCAGCTTATTGTCCAAAAAATTCAGCAAGTTCCTCAAAAGAAGAAACAACAAAAATAACTCATCCAACAGGGATGACAACAAGAAATCCACTGAGTTTAACTCTAACAAATATACATGTTTTGGGTGTGGTGAACACAGGCATATAAAAACTGAGTGTCCTAATAAAGAAAGTCATAGAAACAAAACTCAGAAGAAGATTGACAAGAAGAGCAAATCAAAGAGAGCCTATGTTGCTTGGGATGACAATGATGTCTCTTACTCAAGCTCATCTGCAAAAGAAGAAGAAGAAGCAAATTTGTGATTTATAGCCAAGCAAGAAAGCGACACCAGCAGTGTAAGTTCTAGCCCTTCTATTGATAGTGAAAACTATAGTAAACTTCTCAATGCTTTTAAGGAAACACATGAAGAAGCTAACAAATTGGCTATTTCAAACAATAGGTTAAGAGGGTTGAATAACTGGCTGGAAAAGAGAGTCAAAGTCTTGGAAGAAGAAATGGAAAACTTGAAAAATGATTTTGAATATCTGAAACAGTTCTACAAAAGATCTTTTTGCAAGAATGACTCAAATGTTTGTGAAAATTGTGAATCCCTTGAAAAGAATATTCACTATCTTGTGAAAACTGAGGACAAGCTCTCTAAAGGAAAATCAAATTTTGAAACTGTCCTAGCATATCAAAGCTGTGTTTTTGGGAAATTTGGACTGGGGTGTAATCCACACACCAAGAAGAGTGGTGATTTTGAACTCCTCAAGAACACACAATACTCCTTGGCAACATCACAGTTTGCAAAATCCCTTTATGAAATTGTCTTACACACAATTACAGTATTCAAATAAAGAAATATAATACACCTGGTTTTTCAAAGTAATAGTACAAATGAATAGAAAACTCAAATCTTATTTCACACACAAGCAATGATCCAAAAGCTCTTGATCTTCTCTTGAAAACGTTTTTAATAAACTCTCTTTCTTGTTTTTTTAAATGATAACAAAACAGTCTTTATATAGACTCAAAGAAGTAGTTTAAATTGTTAGATCATTAATCAAAATCAGTTAGAAACATTTAAAAATAGTGTAGAATTCATAATAGAATTCTGTTAAAAAACAACTAATTGATTTAAAAAACAACTGAGTAATTTATTTTTATGTTAAAGATTTCACATAAAACAACCAGTTCTTTTATCGAAATAATTGTCTGCTTTTGCCTTACAGAAAAATCAAAAGAAAGCCAAGTTTTTTCAAAACCTTTGAAAAACACTAAGTGCCAATCAACCAGTTGTTTCAACAAATCAACTGGATAAAAAATTTATTGTAGCCACAAGATCTTGAACAACAACTTTTTTCAATTGATTGAAAGCTCGAAACAACTAACTAAAATTTTCACAGCTTTATCGAAAACACTTCTTTCAAAAGAGATAAAGAATCAAGTGAGTTTGGATCAATACTAGATGTGAATTGACAACACAAAATCTACTAAACAACACACACAAACACAACAACAGATTCTTCAATTCTTTAAAGTAGATTTGCAAGCATCAAAGCACCTTGTTGAGCAATCTCCCCCTATTTCATTAAGACAAATCCCTAGTTGTTTGTGTTGTATATTTTGAACTTAAGTGATCCTACAAAAAATAAAATATACCATGCAATCCACAAATGCAAGTATAGCAGGATAGCCAAATAAATTTATAAAGAGCAATAGTTTCACAGTTCCTGCATAGCCAACCATTTTAGCAGAAAATCAAAAACTTTAAAACAGTTTTAAAGTGCAGAGTGTAGCAACAAAATTTTAAAGCTTACAACTAAAGCAAACCAGATAAAATTTTAAAGTGCAGAGTGCAATAACAAAATTTTAAAGCTTACAACCAAATCAAACCAGATAAATTCTCCCCCTGTTTGTCTTCAGAAATAGACAAAGAGAATTGACTCATAAACAAAAATAGTCCAGCAGTACAGATAAATTCCTTTCCATAAACAAAAATCACCTTTTAATGTGAGGAAATTGCAGTATGCTTTTGTTCATAATTTCTTTATTCTTGAAGTTTCTCCTTTGAGCAACCATTGTGCATGTGCCAAGGATGTCTCTTGACTATCAAAGAACCCTGCAAGACATATACAATTGAAAAGTGGAGGCACAAAGACTATCTTTAGTAGGAACCTTAGGAATCCATTTTAAAAGACCCTTAGGAATAACAATTCTTCTCGCTCTGCAAAATTTAACAGTATGACCCTTTTTCATGCACTAAAAATAGGTTTTAGTCGACTGTTTCGATTTAACAACTGTTGTTTTTCAAAGCAACTGGAAAAAGGTTTGTTCTTACTGTTTGGGTCAAAGCCCTAATCAGCCTTGCCAAAAAACAAAACTTTGTGAAGCAGGAACAATTTCAAAGTTGGATTGCCCTTTGAAAACCTTTTCCACTGTTTTAAAAAGATAGTGAACCTTCTTTTGAAGGGAATCAAAATTTTCACAAAAGCTTGAATCAACACACTTACAAGAAGACTTTTTGTAAATCATTTCAATGTTTTCAAAATCAGTTTCTAAATGACTTAACTCTTCTTCTAAGGTCTTGACTTTATTTTCCAACCAGTTGTTTAACCCTTTCAACCGGTTGCTTAATAGGGTCAACTTATTAGCTTCCTCTTGAGTTTCTGTGAAGGCATCAAAAAGTTGACTGTAATTTTCAAAATTCATAGAAGTGTTAGAACTTACACTGTTGGTTTCTGAATCTTCATTTTCCATTAAACACAAATTGGCTTCTTTATCTTCCTTTGATGAAGAACTTGAGGATGAGTCATCATTGTCCTGCCAAGATATGTAGGCTCTTCTTGCTTTGCCTTTCTTCTCAAACTTCCTGACAACCCCTTTCTCTTTGCTCACAGTAGTTGGACATTCAACCTTTACGTGTCCCTATTTATGACATTCAAAACAAGTATAGTTTGCAGAATTAAAATCAATTATTTTCTTGCTATTATACCTGTTTGATGGTTGAGTTTTTTCCCTGTTGTTCTTGTTCAAGAACTTCCCAAATTTCCTTGTAAGTGGGTTGAGAGTTTCACTATCACTACAGTCACTTGAGTCTTGATCAATCTTTTGTGTTGATCTTTTAAAGCAATGTTTTACACATTCTTTTCTTCATTCTCTTGGTCATTTAGTTTATTCATCTCAAGCTCATGCTCCCTGAGCTTTCCAAACAAAGATGCAGTGGTCAATGTAGTCAAATCTTTTGATTCAGAAATGGTAGTGACCTTTGGCTGCCAAGATCTGTCCAAGCATTTTAGGATCTTAATGTTCAACTCCTCTCTTTCAAAGATTGTGCCAAGACCAATGAGATGATTTACTATGTGAGTAAATCACTTCTACACATCAGAGATGGTTTCACCTTTCAGCATCCTAAACATTTCATATTCTTGGGTCAAAGCATGTTTCCTTGCCCTCTTTACATCTGTTGTGCCTTCATGGGTTACTTCAAGGATGTCACACATCTCCTTTGCAGATCCACATTGAGAAACCCTGAAAAATTCAACTGAATTCAAAGCAAAAGTTATAATGTTCTTGCCAATGCAATCATATTGAGCCTTTTTACTTTCACTCTCAGTCCATTGGGACTAAGTTTTTTTAAAAAAAAAACTTTTTCTTTTTCAAGCATAGGAATAAAAGGACCATTAGTGATAGCATCCCAGATTCCTCTATCAATTGACTGATAGTTCAACCCACAAATATAAAGGTGGTATGTATATAGAAACACCTTCCCCAAAAGCTAGTTTTTCAGGCATTTTCAAAAAGATTTTGGATCAAAACTTGAGTAACTTTCAAGAACTCAACTCTGATACAATTTGTTAGAATGTGTGGCAAAAACAAGACGGGGGTGAATTGTTTTCACAAGATTTTGGCAAAGATTAGAAGTAGAGTGATAGTTTTGTACAATCAATCAATTGATTTTCTGTTCAATTGGATAAAATATCATATTTACAGTTCTTTAGGAAAAATCAACCAGTTGTTTTATCGAAACAATTGATTATTTATACCAGAAAACAAAGAAAAAAATATAAAGCAGTGTATAAGAGAAAGGAAAGAGAGATTCACACAAAGAGATTTATACTGGTTCACTCTTAACCAAAAGCTACATCCAGTCCGCAGTTAACCACTGAGAATTTACTATGCAATCAAAACTAGATTACAAAACACACTAAAAATGTTTATCTTGAACTCCTCAAGAACACACAACACTTCTTAGCAAAAACCACACCAAGAATGTTGATCTTGAACTCCTCAAGAACACATAACAGTCCTTGGAAACACCACAGTTTCCAAAAACTCCTTTTGAAATTGTCTTACACACACTTACAATATTCAAAGAAAAAAATAGAATATACCTGGGATTTTCAAAAGAGTAGTACAAATGAATAGGAAACCCATATCTATTTCACACAAACAATGATCCAAAGGCTCTTGATCTTCTCTTGAAAACATTTTTAATAAACTCTCTTTCTTGTTCTTTTTAAATGATCACAAAACAATCTTTATATAGACTCAAAGAAGTGGTAAAAACTGTTAGATCATTAATCAAAAGCAATTAGAAACTGTTCCTGCCAGAAACTCGAGCACCTTCGTGCATATCTTCCAACGGTGGAACGCGGATCTTTGAGATGAACTCCTCCTCCTGTGAAGATTTCCTGCAACACAGAGACAAATGGCGCGCTCGCGGCCGTTTGCACTCCGACGCTCAAGTCAGTAAACGAGGCAGAAAACACCGTGCACCTCCGTATCAAAACTAGGCAACAACCGTGCTCTGGAGGTGCGTAACTGAATTCTCTCCTATTCTCTCTCAAGTTGACAAGTGCGTATAGTTTGCCAAAATGACAGAGTATCTGGAAAACGTACCTTATGTTGTTTCTCTTTGTGCGTTATATACCTTTGCTGGTGCTTCTGCCACGTGGCTTCCCTGACTTAAGCTCACTAGTGAGCGTACCTCACAACCCCGTATTCCAGACTTAGGAGTATCCCAGCGCGTCTGGTGGCCCTGTTAAAGTGCTGGCGCGCCCAGGGGTGACTCTATGGAAACCAACTGATGCACCCGTTTTTGAGTCACTTTCCCTGGGAATCCCCTGAACTTGCACACGTACCTTGCATGGAGATGCTCCTCTGGGGCGTGGCCTCTTACAGGTCGTATCTGCTCCAGAGGTCAGCGGTGGTGCGTTCTGCCGCATTCCTACACCTCCTGCGTGGGTACGCCGTGGATTGGGGTTCTCATTACTGGTACTGAAGGTGTGGCTTTCAATCCTCCTTTCTCAGCTGCGTTTACTTCCTGACATACCGAGGCCCGAGGCCTCCAGGCCCCTATAGCAGTAACACCTTATAGCAGTAACAACATGTCTCGGTCATGAAGGCTGTTTTGCTTTCGTCACGGGGATGCATCTTGATCTGATTGTAACCTGAAAAAGCATCCAAAAAACTCAGCATTTTGCACCCTGAAGCACTATCTACCAACGCGTCGATGCTGGGTAAAGGATACGAGTCCTTAGGGCACGCCTTATTCAGGTCCGTGAAGTCCACACACATCCTCCACTTCCCATTCGCCTTCTTCACCAGGACCACATTGGCCAACCACTCAGGGTACTGGATCTCCCTGATGTGCCCGATGCTCAGCAACTTCCTCGTCTCCTCCTGCACGACGAGGCGCCTCTCCTCATTAAACTTTCTTCTTCTCTGCCGTACTGGATGAACCTTGGGGTCCATGGTTAGATGATGGCATATAAAATCCGGGTCGATGCCAGGAATGTCCGAGGCGGACCATGCAAAGGCGTGCAGGTGGCGCGAAATGACGGCCGCCACCTGGTCCTGCTCCTCTCAACTCAGGCGTCGCCCTAGGCGAAAGGTTCTGCTACCTATCTGCCTCTGGACAACGTTCTCAATTGGCTCCGGTCGTCTATCCCGGGCGTCCTCCGCACGAGCAACGCCACGACCGGCGTCTCCTCTCGCTACGCCACCTATCGGCGCCTCCTTCCCAGGCTCCGCCTCTTTCCTCGACTCCGCCCCAGCGGGCGTCTCCTCTATGGGTTTCGCCTCGACAGGCGTTCCCCCCATATGTATGTATTCCTTGGGTGACGCCTCCAAGGGTTCTACATCCAGGGGCGTCTCTTCTTAGCCCAGGCGTTCCGTCACCGTGAAAACGCCCCTATTTGTTTTTAGACTATTCTCATAGCACTTTTGGGCCTCCTCCTGATCTGACTTGATTACGATCACCCGACCACTAAGATCTAGCAACTTCATCTTCATGTGGCGCGTAGAGGCCACTGCCCTTAGCCTATTCAGCGCAAGCCTTCCCAACAAGATGTTGTAGGCTGAATTGGCGTTCACCACCAAGTACCTGATGCTCTCGGTGCGAGATGCAGTGCATCTATGAACGTCGTTCTCAGCTCCAGGTACCCCCGCACCTCGACCTGATCCCCAGCGAAACCATATAGATACCCTGTATACGACCTCGGCTGATCAGGGGACAACTGCAGCTTGTTGAATGTGGATAGGAACATCACATCTGCGGATCTCCCTTGATCCACAAGCACTCTATGCACTTTCCTACCTGCAGTCACAACCAAGATCACTACGGGGTCGTTGTCGTGGGGGACGACGTCGTGAAGGTGAGCCCTCGTAAAGGCGAGGTCAACGTCCACCGGGTCGTCCACCGCCACTTGCCCAGCCACGGACATCACAGAGCGTGCATACCTCTAACGCTGTGACGCTGTGCTCCCTCCACCTGAGAATCCACCAGAGATGGTGTGGATCTCCCCGTGGATGGGCATCTCATGAGCCTGATCCTCCTCAGGTACCGCCAGGGCCGCGGTCATAGAGGACCCTGCCAGATAATCCTTAAGAAACCCACTTTTCACCAGCTCATCCAACTGATGGCCCAGTGCCAGGCAGTTGTTGATGTGATGACCGAAGGCTTGGTGGAACTCGCACCATGCGTCCTTGTGAGGTCCCAACACTTTATCAGTCTTAACTGGGGCCCTCAGCCTGTCTGCAATGTTAGGCACGGCGATTAAGTCCTTCAACTCTACCACAAAGTTATGCCTCACCGGCTTGTTTCCCTTTGCGCGCCCCCTCGCCTAGGGCTTCCTTGCCTCGTAAGGGCGCTTCCTATCCTGACCTCTCTTCCCAGTCGTGGCCTCGTTCACCCTGGCAGGCTGGGCACGCGACTGCGCTCTTAGGT
>Ga0123341_1005605_pt1 | contig 11218 bp, 6 predicted proteins | sample Turbeapinknodule_FD_89959 | JGI IMG/M metagenome (GOLD analysis project Ga0123341, IMG submission 89959) | Root nodule microbial communities of legume samples collected from Mexico - Turtle bean Mexico pink nodule | ecosystem: Host-associated > Plants > Roots > Nodule | place: Mexico: Nepantla... | reverse complement strand
CTGGTCTCCTCAAACTGCTGCCCATTACTTCTGCCATGCAAGTTGCTGACATATTCACCAAGCCCCTTGCTTCCGCACAGTTCTCTACTCTCAAATCCAAGCTGGGCCTGACAAATATCTACTCCCCAGCTTGAGGGGGTGTTAACATATTTAGTTTTTCTATTTTAAGTTATTGGGCTTTGTTTGTTTGGCCCAACTTTCCTTTTCTGTTTCAGTTATGTCTTAGTCTTTTTCTTGTATATACACCATGTATTTTACTCTCTAATACATAAGTAAATAAGTTTCTTTTGTATTTTCTTTTCTCTGTTTTTTTTCTCTTTTATGCTTAAGTCATTGTCTCTTTTTTATTTGCAATTAGGGTTCATCAGAACCTCTCTTTCTCTATTGCGATTTCGTGTGATTACGTGCGCTTCATTTGATGCATCACATCAGACAAGGAATATTCATTTTCATTAACTGTAATACCTTATAGAATTTAATTTTAATTTTGCTGATAAAAAAAATATATATAAAATGTAAAAGTGAATAATCACAAAAGTTAAAGAAAAATATATATTTTAAAGAAATAATAAAAATTGTAACAATTATTTCTATTTTAAAATAAACACATACAGAAAAAAATATCATGTTACACTTGAATTAGATTATACATGTTACTCTTGTAATTAAACTAAACACAAACATTTATATATTTTAAGAGGGTCATTACATGCATTTTTTTTACTGTATTTTTCATCTTTTTTCACTTGATAATTGAAACTCTTCTGATTATTTGGGTTTGTACTTTTTATCATTCTCTTCATCTCTTTTCTTTTCCTTGTATTTTGAGTGGGACTTTAAAAAAATAAGTTATATGTTATAATCTCAAAGCCTCAAATTTTTTGTTTTTTGCAATTATTTCTAGTCTTTATTCTTCGTAGTTAGACATGCTTTGCATCCAGATAAATAATGAGATAAAGTAGTTGCATGTTGAGACAGGTAAAATGATTGTACTTGCAACAACTAAACACTAAATAGAAAGATTGGATTTTGTTTCATATTTTAACTAATCAAGCCTCTAATTGCACTAGGAAACTAAATAATCTTAACAAATAAAAATATACGTGCTACAACACAAATAAAAAGAAAATAGTAAATTGCATAGAATATAACTCAACATATCATTGTTCCTTAATCAAACAAAATTTAAGTTGGCATTGAAACTTATGAGATTGTCATGATAGCCTAACATATAAAATATATTATAATATCATGCATTTAATCTCAAATTAATATGATTGTATAAAAAAATGAACCTAAAATAAAAAGAAAATAGTAGTTGTACCTTGATTTCATAATGGAAGTAACCAATGAATATCATAGCAATGATCTTAGAGCTCTCTCTTTGTTTAGGATACTATATTTCACTAATTAAATATTATAAACAGATCTATTGTTATGGTTTTGGTTAATTATGGACTTAACGGTGACATAGATTAGGCAGAATAACTTTATAAAAAAATATTTTTCTTTCGCGACCTTCTTCTCCTTAAACGTACAGTGTCTGAAGAAAACCAAACCTTAAATCTTAAATTCTTTCTCACAAAGTATTATGGGGAAAACAATGGAAAATGAGAGAACATGTAAGTTGAGTAGAAGATAAACAAAGAAAAGACACATACAAAAATAACCAAACATTCCTCCTAATTAAGGCCATGCATTTACATTAGGAACTAAACAAAAAAATGTATGCTTATTAAAACATGAGCCTTTGAGTAAGGTGGAGGAGAAGTCTAATCCTAGGATTGCACTTATGGTGAATCCATCTAAGAAGTTCGATTTTTTTTTTCAAATTGGTGTAATTTCTCTTCGTTTTTCTGTGAGCAGATTTTTTTACTAAACTCACCAAGTTCGGTGTTTCCTCAAATGATTCTTTTTATAAAAATACCGCATACATGAAATACGAATTTAATTAAAAAATCATAAATTTGAAATACAATTTTATAAGAATAAATTTATACAAAAATCATAAATCATAAATACAATTTTAAATTGAAATTCTTACGTTTGGATGTATGCAGAGTGGTGTGAAATTCTCTCTTCTCTTTCTTCTTCAACGACTAATCTAAATGCATATAGATAATGGAACACCCTTCTTCTTCTCAAAATTTTCCTACGATTTTAAGGAGAACGACATGTGGAAAGTTTTTCAAAGATGGGGAAGGGTGAGTGATACTTTAATATCTAGGAGACTAAATGTTAAGAAACAAAGATTTGAATTTGTTAGGTTTCTGGGTGTTCAAAAGCCCTCAGACGTACGAACATGAGGCTCAACCCCGAGAAGTGCACATTTGGGGTTGAAGGAGGAAAATTCTTGGGTTTCATGCTAATCCTTGAGGCTAACCCAAACAAGTGTCGGACGATCACTGAGATGTGGAGCCCCCAGAACATAAAGGAGGTTCAGCAGTTGATAGGGCATCTTACTGCCCTCTCCAGGTTTGTCCCCCGGCTAGCCGAAAGAACCAGGTCGATGGTGCAGCTGCTCCGCAAAGAAGCAAAGTTCAGCTGGGACGAGAAATGTAAAGAAATATGTGAACAGCTGAAGGACTTTTTGTTGTAGTTGGCAGTCATCTGAGACCCGACAAACCCATTGTGGTGTACCTGACGGTCTCTGAGGAAGCGGTTAGCACCGCACTAGTTCAGGAGGTAGAGAAGGAAGAACGACCAGTATACTTTGTCACTCAGACGCTCCATGCAGCCGAGACGAGATACCAGATGATAAAAAATGTGACCCTCACTGATGTGAGCTAATTTTAGATTTAGCCATTTTTAGATGTGACACTTTACTTAGGATTGAGATTTTAGCAATTAATGGTGATCACCTTAGGAAAATTCCCACTGGACACTAACTTAACCAAGTGGTTAAGTAGGTATGAAGGTGCATTTCACAAAGCCAAAGATAAAAGACATTGTATGGTGAGAATGTATGCAAACTGCAGAAATAAAGAAGAAAGCTAGGAAACATCAATGGAAAGGAAACATGAAGGAAATAGAAGAAGAAACTTATGGAGATGGTGGTGGGTGATCACGCCACTTACTGGTGGAAACCACCAAGATAAGTGCTAGGCCGCCACTTGAGAGTTTCATTCTCACCAAGATAAGACCAAAAGGAAGAGAAGACAATACTCACTCAAGCTCTCGCAATATTTGTGCAGAGTAACTTTTCTATTCAATTTCAACATGTAAAATACAATGTGTAGGCCTCCTATTTATAGGTGAAGGAGCCTTGGAAAACAAGCAAGAGAGGTAGGATGGGAAAAAGGGGAAAAATGAGCAGCCTTATGGTTTGACTAAGTCAAACCCGCATCCTAGGTTTGTCATTCTAGAAACTATGTCAAATTGTCTTCCTAAAGGGCTAGGAACAAGCTAAATTGATACCTACACCCCCTATTATGCTAAAGGCACCTTATTCTAGCCTATCTTTGCTATTTGGACCCCTAAAGTGAGCCCAATTTATTTACAACTTGTTTTATTTTTTAAGAAGACCAGCGGAAAGAACATTAGATGTTGTGGTTTGTGTCAATTTCTTCCTCCGGTGAGGTCTGCTAAATCCTTGGTGAGGTCTTCACTTGATTGTTGAGATGGCTTCTCATAGTCTTCACTTTTTTGTCTTGGTTTGCGTCATGCGCCACAGGTTTGAGAGAATTCGACCTCGAATTTAGAACTCCTGCATATAACATAGTTAGTTTGTTCTCATATAAGATATTGCAAGGTGTGGGATGTGATATAAACTTATGTTCTTTGAGCTTGGGGAGTTCAAAAAGGTAAGCGCTTTCTACAAGCCATGTTGGGAAAGAAGAATTGGGGATGAAAGAGCTTGGTGATAAAAATCCTCTTAAAAGGCGAGAACCTTTAGGAGGTTTTTAATGTGCATCCCAAAATTTCTTTGTCCAAGATGTTAAGTAATTAGATTTATTTGGTAATGAAAAAGACAAAGAAGAAGGACACCTTGGAGGTGCAGTTGGTAGCATGACACGAGTCAGCATGATTGATTTAGTTGTAGAAGATGATATTGTGTGACTCAGTTTATCTTTTCTTTCTTTCTCTTTTTCATTTTCTCTTTTGTTTTTCATTTTTATTTGGTCCTCATGGACCTCTCTTGGAGAAAGAGATTTTAAGGTGATTTTGTGCCCATGGAAGGTAAAAGAAATGTTGTTAGTAAGGCCATCATGTAAAGTCTTTTTATCAAATTGTCATGGCCTTCCTAGAAGAATATGTGTGGCTTCCATAGGTACAACATCACACAAGACCTCATCCTTATATTTACCAATAGAAAAGGCTATGAGGACTTATTTTTTTACTATGATCTCGCCCTCTTCACTTCATTGAAGTTTATAGGGTTTTGCATGAGAGATGGTAGGTAACCCAAATTTGTCTACCACTCTTATGCTTGCCACATTTGCACAACTTTCCCCATTCATAATTAAGGAGCACAACTTATCATTAATGAGGCACCTAGTGTGAAAAATGTTTTGCCTTTGACTTTCATCAAAAGGTTTTAAAACTTGACCTAGCATGCCCCTCACTACTAATAAGTCTCCTTCACATGGACTCTCACTTTCTTCCTCACTTTGGGATCTAGAATGGTTAGGGGACCTAGACCTTTGGGAGCTATGGTCACTCATGACAACCCCTTCTTTAACCATCATGTTTCTTTTTGAAGGACAACTAGATGCAATGTGTCCATAACCTAAACATTTAAAACACTTTCTACTAGAGGTTTTGGTAGGTGACTTAGGTGTTGAAGTGGAGGGATTAGAATGTCTAGGGTTGTAAGTGAAATCTTTCTCAACATTTGAAGGAAAAGTTTTGGAGGAAGTTTTGTTTTTGTTTTTCCAAGATGATTGGTAGTAGCCATCATTATGAGAGTTTTTGAAATGGTTTTTCTTTGAAAGTTGGGTTTCAACCTTGATGGCAAGGTGAACCAATTTTTCTAAGGATGAATACTCATAAAGTTCCACCACATCTTGGATTTCCCTTCTCAATCTACTTACAAATCTAGCCATTTTAGACTCCTCACTTTCATGCATCTCAATTTTAGTTAAATTCGTTTCAAGCTCTTTAAAATAATCATCAACACTTTTTGTTCCTTGTTGTAGCCTTTGGAGCTTCAACAAGAGTTCCTTCCTATAGTGAGGAGGAACAAACCTAGCACGCATGCATAACTTTAAATCCTTCCAAGGGACCAGGGTTGGCCTCTTGTTAAGTCCAATGTCCATTACAGTCTTATGCCACCACTATATGGCATAGCCTAAAAACTCTAAGGAGACTAACTTGACTTTTTGGTCTTCTTGCACCTCATGTATATTAAAAATTTGTTCAACTTTAGCCTCCCATCCTAGGTAAATGTTGGGATCACCTTCCCCACTAAAACTAGGAATTTTTACTTAAGGCAAAAAAGTCTTGAAACATGTTGGCACCTATCATCAAAGTGATTCAATCTCCAATATCAGGAGGTAGAGAAGGAAGAGCGACCAGTATACTTTGTCACTCAGACGCTCCATGCAGCCGAGACAAGATACCAGATGATAAAAAATGTGACCCTCACTGATGTGAGTTGATTTTAGATTTAACCATTTTTAGATGTGACATTTTACTTAGGATTAAGATTTTAGCAATTAATGGTGATGACCTTAGGAAAATTCTCACTGGACTCTAACTTAGCCAAGTGGTTAAGTAGGTATGAAGGTGCATTTCACAAAGGCAAAGATAAAAGACATTGTATGGTGAGAATGTATGCAAACTACAAAAATAAAGAAGAAAGCTAGGAAACATCAATGGAAAGGAAACATGAAGGAAAAATAAGAAGAAACTTATGGAGATGGTGGTGGGTGGTCACGCCACTTAATGGGTGGAAACCACCAAGATAAGTTCTAGGATGCCACTTGAGAGTTTCATTCTCATCAAGATAAGATTAAAAGGAAGAGGAGACAATACTCACTCAAGCTTTCACAATATTTGTGCAGAGTAACTTTTCTATTCAATTTCAACATGTAAAATACAATGGGTAGGCCTCCTATTTATAGGGGAAGGAGCCTTGGAAAACAAGCAAGAGGGGTAGGATGAGAAAAGGGAAAAAAATGGGCAGCCTTAGGGTTTGACTAAGTCAAACCCGCATCCTAGGCTTGTCATTCTAGAAACTAGGTCAAATTGTCTTCCTAAAGGGCTAGGAACAAGCTAAAATGATACCTACACCCCCTATTATGCTAAAGGCACCTTATTCTAGCCTAACTTTGCTATTTGGACCCCTAAAGTGAGCCCAATTTATTTACAACTTGTTTTATTCTTTAAAAGGTCCAACAGGAACAACATTAGATGATCTGGTTTGTGTCCTTTTGTTCCTTTGGTGAGGTGTGTTAAATCCTTGGTGAGGTCTTCACTTTATTGTTGAGATGACTTCTCATAGTGTGCATCCTTGGTCATCTCCTTGTTGTCCTTGTTTGCATCACTCACCCTAGTTCTAAAGGCCAGGCGAATCAGCCCATACTTCCATAACCACTCCATCATGGTAAGAACTGACTACCCCATTTTTAAAATTTTATTTAAACTCAACCTTGCAGGGTGATTGATAGGGTGGTCAATTGAGATTTTAGAGTTCAACATCCAATATGAGCCGAGAGGTGCCATAAAGTCCCAATGCTTGGTTGAATTCTTCGTCGATCTTACACCTCTGTCGGACCTCTTGGTCGGATGGACGCTATACGTGGACGACTCCTTAAACATGACCCCATGTGCAGCAGGAGTCGTCCTCGAAGGACCTTCTAACCTCCTCTTGGAGCAAGCCCTCCAGTTTGGGTTCAATGCCACCAATAACCAAGTTGAGTACGAAGTTGTTATTGTCGGCTAAACCTGACATACAACTTTGGAGCTTGCGAGGTAACTTGCAAGAGCTACTCCCAAGTTATTACCAGTCAGACCAAATGTGAATTCTAGGTGAAGGAGCCTTTGCTACAACGATACTATCACACGGTCCGCAACAGCATCTCTCGGTTCCAAAGGGCAATGATAAAGCACACCCGTCATCAGAAGAACAAGCGGGCTGACGCGCTGTCTCAGTTATCCACAACCAAGAAGAAGAGCCGTCATAGGTCTATCATGCAAATCTGGCTAAGACAACCTAGTGTGGCCTTCAAGATGGCCAAATAACCTCCTTCGACCAGTTTTTCGAGTTGTTCAAGGAACAATTCTCTGTCAATCAGGCCCAACCACTGTTCTCATTTGATCTTTTCAATGTGAAGCAGAGGCAAGGTGAGTCTCTAAAAAATTATTTGAACAAGTTCTGGGCGTTCACAATGAAGCTTCAGACCCATGACGAGCCCCTGATGGTTAACACCTTTGGGCAGGGAGTCATGGTACGGTCATTCAGTGACTCACTGCTCAGGAATCTGGCAGTGACGTTTGCCAAGATACGATGTCGGGTTGTCACTCACATCAGCATCGAGGAAGCAATGTCTTTGAACCACAACAACACATATCCAGGGTAGACCAAGCCTAAGGAGGGTAGCCGAGCCCCACCTCTGAGGGTCAACGAAGCCACGATCGAGAAGAGGACGAATGCAAGGCGAGCACCATACACAACTAGGAAGAATGTGCGCAAGGAGAAGGCACAAGAAGATTTGGCATTTTGACCTATGTTCCGAATGACCTACAAGGAGTTTCTAAGCATCCATGGGGTCGCAGAAAAATTGAAGTTCCCCTAGAATTCTGACAGGAATTTGGGGCCACGAAAGAAGGCCTGGTGCGAATTTCACAAAGGCTTTGGGGACAATGTGGAGCGATGTATAGCTCTGGGCTATCAATTGGCAGGTTTGGTGAAGGACGAATTCTTGAAGGAATATCTAGAGTGGAACCAGGAAGAGACAAAGGAAGAGGTTGCTCCTGGGGACCAAATGCATAAGGTACCAGTCCATGGTGAGTTGAATACCATCTCGGGAGGATTCTCGAGAGGGGGGTGCACTACCTCTAAGCGTAAGAAATACGCGAAAGAAGTGATGACAGTAGAGGCAAGGAGACCTGACCAACCACCAGAGCCCGCCCTCTGCTTTACGAGCTCTGATTTGGAGGACGTGGTCCCACATGAAGATGACCCGGTGGTATCTGTCATCACTGTAGGAAGGAAAGTACATTATGTTCTCATCGACCAAGGGAGCTTAGCTGATGTGATGTTCTGGCTAACATTCAATAATTTGCAGTTGTCTTTTGACCAGCGTATGATGGTTGCTTGTTTGGCTTTGCGGGAAATCAGGTGGGAAGACCCTTTTTGAACAAGCTAGGTGTGGTGGCCTCAACGAGGCACATGAAGATGAAGTTGCCCTCCTTTGATGGAGCAGTGATCATCATCAAGTATGATCAGAAGACGACACGGAAGTGTTAGAAGAGCAGCCTGAAAAGAAGGGTGGAGCTAAAGAAAAAGACCAAGTTGAGGCACTGTCAGTTTCAAGTTGCCGACTTGGTGATGAGAAAGGTTCACCCCTATCAATTGGAGAATAAGTTGTCTCCAAAGTCGACTAGCTCATTCTGCGTAGTGGGCGTACTCAGGAACGAAGCTTATAGGCTCGAAACCCTCGAGGGAGGAGCTATACCTTAAACATGGAACAGAGCAAACCTTAAATTTTATTTCATTTGAGATATTTTGTTAATGCTTTCTTTATGAACGATGTAGTAATTAAGGGGACACTTTTTTTCCTTTGCGAGGGTTTTTAATAAAATTGTTTAGGGTTTAGGGTCAATTAATAATAAGAAGGGTTATTGTAAAATTTTAACAACCACTAATACACCCTTCTTGTTATAGTCACCAAATATTCTTGATATCTCCTGTTAGCAATTAATTATAGGGCTGCACATGTTTAAAATTGTGCTTGGTTGTTCTAATTTTTTAATTCTAATATTTGTATGAGTTATTTCGTTGATAAAACTCATTAATATCTTCAATAACTCCAACTCCACATGTGATGGAAGAAGGTCAAGCTCAGGCTCAATCACTGGGTTCATGGCAAGAAAGATATAAGAAGACTAGGACTCTGTTACTGATGGCAGAGACACAGTCTTATACATGTTTAAAAATGTCATAACCTAGTGTAGAATTTAAGAGTAGAATTTATTTTCTTGCCAAAATTAGAATAAGAATTTTACTTGTAATTTTTCTTAATTGCAATTAGGGTTGAATTAGGCACCTAAAAACAACCTGAGTTAAATTAAGGTTTCCAGAAAACTCCTAAATTAACTTAGGTCAGTCATAAACCTAAAAAGAGTCACATGAAGCACACCTTGTTCATGTTGACCTTGTGACTCCAAAATAGGCACCATTTTCAAATCCATTTTTTTTTTTAATTTTCCCACTCATTTCTTTGTACAATGGTCGAACCTCTATCCTATATAAAGAGGTGCTTGGTTTATGAAATTCCAAGATCAATATATGAGTGAATTGCTGCCCAAGTTTGCAAGCTTTCTCACTCCCTTGTCTAGACCTCTCTAGGATAGACACCTTGATCTTCTTCTTCACCTCTCCAAGTGATATGGTCCAACCAATCACTCTCCCTACCTCTCATGCACCTTCAAGGAAACCATAGCTTCATTGGAGCCATCCTTTTTCCACTTCTTCCATTAAGTTTCCGCAAACTGCATCAAAACTCCAAGGAAATCAATTGGTCATGAAGACAACACTATTAACATGACTCACAAGAAAGTTGATCATGTACACATAAAGTCTTGATCTACTATTTGAAGTTAGCCCTATGACCTTGAACTAGTAGAGACTCATCATAGTTCTAAAAACACTACATACTCCAAAGAAAAATTATAAAGAAAAACTTACTACAAAGAAGATTATGAAAGGATAAACTTGTTCTATTCTCCATCAAGATTCATATGAAAGACCTCAATTTCATAAGAATGAATGAATTTATCATATTTTCAAAAAGAAGACAAAGAAAAAAAAGACATAAGAATTGTAAAGAGATAGTGGCTCTTTTGAAATAAAACTTAAATAATTAATTTTTTCTATTTATAAGTTTTTAAATTTTTTATATTAAAATGTACATGTTCCACTTTAGTTGTATCATTTTTATTCTTAAATAATTTTCCAAGATCATTACTCATAATTAAGAATAAAGAGATATAAATTCTGAGTTGATATTTTTTTGAAAAAGTCTCCCCTTTTGGTCTTACTTATTTTTAGGGTTTTTTCCAATAAGAAAACAAATTTCCTTGAAGTGTCGTCACCATCATTTCATCTTTGTTATTTGATATAAGTCTTGTTTCTTCCAGATTTTGTCTTATTGATATCCATATACGAACTTTTCGATTCATACATCAACTTATACATATTTTCTTGAATCTCCAACGATACTTTTTTTTTTTTTTGGATGGGATAGGTTGATCGACATCACTAAATGAAGTTGTCTAATTAACTAAAAACGAAATTAGGATCCGTCAAAAAAAGTTGGAAGGAATTGATTAAAGATGCAATTGTGTGATGTGAGTGTCACGAGTGAATATTTGTTTAAAAATAAAAGCTTCTTATTAGAAGAAAACGAAGATGGTTTAAAAACAAAAGTTCAGGGTGAATCAATAAGTGACGAAGGATGCATTGACATTTCTGCATGTAAAAGTGGATTATATGTGAACTTTTGTTGGTGGATTTATGCTGTTATATCATCATAGGATCTAACTCTACTCAATAGTTTCATCCGTTTTATAAAATTGTGATTCTAACCAAAAACTATTAAATAATAATTAATTTAGAAAAAAAAAAACTAGTCATTATATTATACATTATTTTATAAATTAGAAAAATATTATATCTAAAATAATTTTTTTTATTATTAATAAAAATTGATAAAATAATTTTTAAATTGATATTTAATATTCACTATTAGTTACTAACTACTTCATATTCTAAATTAGTCTAATTAAATTAGTGATCAATTTATAATTTAAAGTATTTCATAGTTAAAATTTTGGTAACTAATGTTAGCACTACAAGAAAATCATCAAATAGAAACCAATATTTAGAGACCAAAATAATTAGTTGTCATAGTAAATAAATTAGAGACTATTTTAGAAACTAAAAAGAAATTGGTTTCTAAATTAGTTTCTATTATTGTGAAATAGTTTCTAAATTGGTATCTAATTAGCTACCAATGTTTTAACTACCAATTATTTAGATTCTAAATCTGGT
>Ga0123341_1005602_pt1 | contig 11222 bp, 7 predicted proteins | sample Turbeapinknodule_FD_89959 | JGI IMG/M metagenome (GOLD analysis project Ga0123341, IMG submission 89959) | Root nodule microbial communities of legume samples collected from Mexico - Turtle bean Mexico pink nodule | ecosystem: Host-associated > Plants > Roots > Nodule | place: Mexico: Nepantla... | reverse complement strand
TAATTATAGTTTATAAATAAATAAATAAAATTAATTTTTTAACAATTTTTAAATATAGGTATAAATATATAAATTTAAATTTTTATCAATTAAAAAAATATATAATTTTAATCACATCCATCACATCACTCAGAAACTTTTATAAACTTTTTCTATATTTTTTCTTCTATTTACCTTAATCCATACATCCTAATTTTATTTACACTTTCTTTTCAAATCATCTCAAATTCACTCTCTCATTTTCACTCCTTAATTCAAACAAAAAAAATAAATTCAAGTTCGTCCTTAACATTGATTGTTATTATGTACATTTCACCACCAACATCTCTTCTTGTGACCATCACTTCTTCCCACTGTTACTAAGTTAGAATTTTTAGATTTTTTCTATATTTTTAATTTATTTTTTATTACAGTTTAAAAAAATATACGTTAAAAATATTGGTTGATAAAAATACATGATATATATTTAGAATTATTTACTGAAAGTATATATTATATATAAATATTTATTACAATTGTATATTTTAAATAAAATTTTAGGAAAACATATTTTAGAAGTATATATTATAAACTTTTTATTAAACAATATAAGTTAAGTAGAATTTTAGAACACACATTTTATAAATATATATTAGTAGTTAAATACAACTTTAGCAAACACAAAATTTATTTAAGTTAGAGTGTAGTTAATATATGTTACTGTTTTTTTAAATAATTATTTAATAATGTTATTAAAATTTTATGTCATTTGATTTTTATTGATTTACAGGTTTTAAATATTCATGTTTTTATTGTGGTATTTGGTATATGTTGAACGAATTGTAATTAGGTTTGGGAGTATCAAAATTGTATTGTTTAATTTTTTAAATTGTATGTAAGTGTTACATTGCCGAAATTTTGTCATATACTGTGTAATATATTGCATTAAGGAAAATTTAGTTTTTAATTTGAGATTTAATATGAAAATTGAGTACTATCTCCAATTTGAACTATTCTTATGTTTATTTTATTGAAAACAAGAACCACTAACAACAATTATTTTTATTGGATACTGAATTGACAAGTAGAATAACTTAGAAATATTAATCCTTTTTTAATAGTTTATGAGTATATACATTTTAATCTACATTTTATATATTTTATGAAATTTTAGTTCTTTGTGTTTTTATATATTTGAATTCATATTTAATTGTAGTTTATTTGACTTATTGAGTGACACATGAAGATATTAGAAGAGTATGTGAAGAATGTATATCATCCGAAAAGTATTTATTGTGGAAGGGTACATTGTTGAGGAAGCAATTGAGTTTTGTGCATAATATATATTAGAAGGAGGAATTATAGGCTTTCCAAAAACTTAACACAAAGGAAGGAATAAATATAAAGATACACAAGGTGTAATGGTAGTTTTGCAAGATCGAGATGAAATCCTTCAAATACATTTGTCATTAATGAACAATAATGGTGATGTTCTTCATTACATAATGCTAAAAAAAATTGTAGTAAAATATCCTTATGCGAATGAAAAGTAGTTATTGAATAACATAACAAGACCTTTTTTAGATGGTTTAAAGACAAAATGAATGTTGAAAAAATAAAGTGGGCATAAGGATCTAACTTTGATATCATAACATGAACTGTATAGGATATTTTCTAGGCAAAAAGTCCAACACCCTAAGATTTTGGTTAAGTGTTAAAAATAGTTAAGTATAAAACATGATCATATTTCATCAGTAAAAAGATAGTTTTGTTCAAACAGTACATCATATAAGACGCAAATGTTCTGTTTGACAAATGATACAGTGTTATACAATATTGTTTTTTTGAATGACATGAAACAAATATGATCAGACGATCAACACATAGAAGTGAGCCAACATCATACCTCCCAAAAACATATATGTTTATTCTATGTTGTGGGGAATGTTTATTACTTTCATCCACTAAAGAGATTTGTTAAAGATGCAAGATAAACTCAACATCGAGATCTCTTGAAGTTCAAGTTAAAACTGCTTATTGATTAAGTTAACAATTCTCACATTGTCTTTCGAGTTATGTGGATATACTTGGAACATTTTAGTTGATTTTAAAGTAGACCATATGAGTTGAAACCATGGATGAATTTAGTATATTATATATATATATAATGTAACTATAATATAAGGCAACTTTCATATTTTGCTTTGAGAACTAAACAATCTCGTGTATAAGACTGGGATGACTATGTAACCATCAAATCCAAAGACGGTTGAACATCAAATCCAAGAGCATAAAAAGTTTATGTGAAAGTTCCTTCTGAATAAGTGTCTTGCTTCATATCAACTTGGTTAGTTGTTTCTAATTGAATTTTGAACATTAACTTATAAATCTTTGAAAACTTCAATGTATCAAATTTTAACCAAGATGAATAGTTTCATGTACTCAACTATATCGTGATATCAAATGAGTAGATTTTGAATTTTATTAAATTGAATAAACTAGTTTGATTCATTTTTGTTCTTATTTCTATAGTTATATCAATCCATTTTTTACTGTTGGTTCCTAGATCTTAAATTTAAATGATGCTAATTTTTTGGATTAATATGTTGGATCAAATGGCAAAGATTTTTTTTTTTTTTGTTTACCGTTAATTTTGTGGCATGTTGGTAATTTAGGTTGAACCAAAATGCTTAATAGGTGCAATTTTGATTATGAAAGTTTGTTCGACATACAATTATTTATTCTCAACATCATGTGGTATATTTGAAACAAGTATAGTTCATATCTTTGTGACATGCACAAACTATATACATATAGGTGGAGTTACATATTTAGTTAGCATAAACTAACCTTTTTACGAACAAGGGTTATAGGATATTTGTAAACATTCAACATAATCTAATACAAACTTTTCATTACTAGTAGCATAAGTAGGATTTATTCTCATTTGACACTTTAGTAAGTGTAAACTAAGCTTTATGTTTTGAATACACAGAACATGGAGTGGTTTCATATACCAATTGAGAGGGGATGTATGATAGATGCTATAATGATGGAAGAGGTATGAAAGAAAGTTTTGTAAATTAGGTTGAAGAGTTTGTCATCAAAGCCTGTGAACAAGAGACTTTTACTTGCAAACTAGATGTCCATGCAATAAATGTCATTCTACACGTATTTTAAAATAAATAGGTTTATGCCTAATTACTGTTTGGCTTGATCATGGAGAAGAACTATGACATGTTAATGACAATTGCGTGGGTCCTTCAAGTAGTGGTTTATATGTGTCCGTGAACATGGAAGAGTTGTATAACATGGAAAAGTCTCCAAATGAAGAAAATCAACAATTTTATAATTTGTTATTAGAGGCCAATAAGTCAATGTATAAAGGGGCATCATATTAAAATTATCTATGTCTTTGAGATTGTTAGCGTGCAAGTCTAATTGGAATGTTCCTAATCAATGTTTGAACTTTATTAGAAAAATGTTTTCGGATGCAACACCCATGAAGGGGAATTTACCAAAAATTATTGTAATGCTAAGAGGTTAGTGTCAATGTTGGAATAAGAAGTTAATATCATTGATTGTTGTATGAAAGGGTTGTATGCTTTTTTATGACAATGAATATGGGAAAAATGATGGAGATTTACTATAATGCAACATTTGTAATAAGTTGAGGTATCATGCCCCAAAAGTTGAAAGAAATAAAAATGGACCAATTCCAATTAAGATAATGTTCTATTTGCTTATAATTTCAAGGTTATAGAAATTGTTTGCATCTATAGAAACTGTAAATCAAATGACACTACACTATGAGAATAAAAGAGATTCAGGTGTGTTATGTCATCCATGTGATGGTGAAGCTTGGAAACATTTTGATCAAGTACAACCAAATTTTGCTCTGAACCACGTAATGTACTACTTAGTCTATGCTTTGATGAATTTAACCCATATATTCAAGCATTTGGCAAGCCTTATTCTTATTCTCTAGTAATTGTGACCCCATAAAATCTTCCTCCTAAAATGTGCATGTATAGACTTTATATGTTTTTTAAGTGTCTCATTCTTGGATCACGTAATCTGAATATAGGTATCAATTTTTATTTACAATCTTTAATAGATGATGTTAAGAAGTTGTGGAGTGATGTTGAAACATATGATATGTTATTAGGTTGGGGGATCAAGGTAAATTGGCATGCTTGTATTGTATGGACCATACAAAGGCCTTTAGAATACACAATGGAATGAAAAATAGTTGGTTTGATTTACACCATAGATTCTTGCCCAATGATCATACATTTAGGAGGAATACAATTACTTTCAAAAAGGGAAAAGTTGAAATGGGTGGGCTGCCATCTATGTTGACATCTGAACAGGTTTGATATGTAATTAGAGATGTACCTAAAGTCATTGATAACCTTCCTATATGAAAATTACCAAGATAAAGTGAGTGACTAAATTGGACAAAAAGAAGTATCATTTTGGATCTTCCATATTGGAAAGATAATATGTGGAGATACAATCTTGATATTATGCATATAGAGAAAAATTTTGTTGACAACATCTTCAATATTGTGATGGATGTCAAAGGTAAGACAAAAGACAATGATAAGGTAAGAAAATATCAAACATTGTATTGTTAAAGTTGCTTACTAGTGGTAAAATGTTGAAGTTGCATACTAATGGCAAAATGTTAAAGTCGACAACAAATTACATTTTAACTATAGAGGAAGTAAAATTACTTTGTCATTGGTTCAAAGAACTTAGAATGCGTGATAATTATTCTTCCAAGTTGACAATATAGGCCGATGTAGAAAAGGGGAGAATGTTTGGGATGAAAAACCATGATTGTCATGTATTCAAGGAGTGTTTGCTTCCTACTACATTTAGTTCATTACCTGTTCATGCTTTAAATCCACTTATTGAAGTTAGTTATTTCTTCAGAGATTTGTGCTCTACAACATTAAGTAATTGTGACTTGGCAAGAATGGAAGAAAACATTCCAATAATTATTTGCGAGTTGGAAAAAATATTTCTCCTTGCATTCTTTAATTAAATGGAACATCTCTTTATTCATTCTACACACGAAGCAAGACTTGGTGGATTAGTTCGATATAGGTGGATGTATCAATTTGAAATGTAAGAAAGTTGTCATTGCATTTACTAAAAGTTTATTAGTTGACACAACACTAAACTCATCCCTGCTTCATTATTTTTATAGATTCATGGGTGATTCTAAATGATCAGTAAAAAATAAGACTCAGATTGAAGGATCAACTTGTGCATACCAAGAGACAACTTACTTTTGTTTTCAGTATTTTAAGAATTTCATGTTGTCCCCATAAAATTGTAGAAATGAAATACTTGTTGAAAGTGAGAGGTTTTATCATCGTTATCTGTCTTTAACCAACCTCATTGTTATTTATGGAAGAAGTCAATTCATCGATTAACCCATAAAGAGTAAACTTCACCCATGTTTATGTGTTGATCAATTGTACCAAAGTTAAACCATACCTTGAGTGAGTATTTATAATAATTGATTTCACTACATATGATATTTAAATTTTTTATAAAGTTTATCTTCATTGTATTGATAAATATTCATAGTTTATTCTTGCAATCTCAACAAATACATGAATTAAATATGTCAACTCATATACTTGTACATTCCTCTAATGGTTCAAGGATCTATCTTTCAAATTAAAAAAATATAAGTTTTGTATTATATGTTTAATACAATACAACTATTAATATTTGTTACATTTGTAGGTTAATAACGAGCTTTTAAGTGTGTGAAACATACACTTACAAGAATTATTCCATGGTTCTTTCACATATCTTAATGAATGAGACACATATAAATTTAACATTCATGCATGGAGCAAAGAAAAGAAGTCGATAAACAATGGTGTTTATGTAAAAGGAGTTATAGTAGGTGAAAATGATTTCTATGGGATCATTCCACACATATATGAGTCAGAGTATAATACTTCAAGCTCTTCTGAAAGAGTGGTTGTATTTTTCTGTGATTGGTTTGATCCATCATGTGAAGGTACAATAGTGAATCCTAAATATGAAATGGTGGACATTCAAATGAACAAAAAATATTTACCTTTTGAACTATATTGAACAAGGTGCTTTGATGTCTCCAAATCAAAGTGAATTGCTTGAAGACCCTGTTGTAGGTTGTGTGTGTCTTGTGTAGTTTGAATTTGTTAATCCACTCAATGTAATGATCCAAGGTTGTTTGATTCAAATCATTTTGAAAAAGATGTGTTTTCAAAGGAAAGTGAAAAGTCAACCTGTTGAAATTTCGATTTAACCAGTTGTTTTACACTTAGTGTATTTTGAAAGAGATTTGAAAAAGCTTGACTTTGGTTGACTTTGCTGTCAAACCAATTCAATCGATTGTTTTTTGTTTTCAATCGATTATTTTTTAAAAAACCATAAAAAAATTATGTTAAGTGGCTTTAATCTATTTTAACTAATTTAAAACTGTTTTGACTCTTGCATTAAATGCTTTGACTAACTAATTGGAGTTTAAATAAATTGGTATTGGATTAATTCAAGAGAAATTATTCAAATCAGTTTTCCAAGATTGCTAAAAGCTTTGGATCTTTTCTAAGAGTGGAATAGGATTGTGCTATATTCATTTTGCTTTGATCTATGATCATACCCAGGTGTATTCCATTCCTTCTTTCTTGACTATTGTATTTCTGTGAGAATTGTTGGTGTGCAGATTCAGAGGTTGTTATGAAATCTTTGGTGTATTTGCCAAAGATGGTGTGTGTTCTTGAAGGGTTCAAGATCACCACTTTGGTGTGTGTTGTGTAATCAAGGTTTTTGATTGCCTAGTGAATTCTCAGTGGTTAGTTGAGGACTGGATACTTTGTGTGAATCTCTCTATCCTTTCTCTCATTTAAAATTGTTTTTTCTTTGTTTTAAATACTGTTGATATAAACAACCGATTGTTTCGCAAAAACAACCGGTTGATTTTCTGTAATTACTTTAAAAACAGTTTTCAACTTGGCTGAATAGGTTTCTAATTGATTAATTCTTCATTGCCTTTCACCGTACCTTCAATACTTTCGAAAATGTTTCAAAAACAATTCACATCCCTCTTGTTTAAGGCCTACATTTCTAACAAACTATTCATGCTTGCAAATAATGTAGGACAAGTATATTATGTGCCATATCCCACATCAAAAAAGGACGAACAAGGTTGATGTATTGCAATCAAAACGAAGTTGAGAGGTCACATAGAAGCTCATGATATGGAAGATGATGTTCCTTACAAAATAAATGAAATATCACATGTAAATGAAGTAATTAAAGTTGAAGGTATTTTTGGATTCCAATATTCACAAGTTGATTTTGAAGTAGAAGATGAAGGGTTTGAAGGTCACCTAGAAGATGACAATGAAGATGGGGAGTTTTAAAATTATGATTCAAAAGAAGACATTGGAAGGAATGACATTGATGAAGATAATGATTTTGAAATAGATAGTGGAAAATAGGAACTTGAAGAAAATGAAAATGGGGAATTTGATGATGATGATTGGAGTTTGTACTTTTCATTAGGATTAGCCAAATTGGATAAATGTTCTTCACTTATTAATTTTATTTTTTAAACTTATTGCTAAAAGTTGATGGTTGTTATTGGAAACATTTCAGTATTATGTTGTATGTTTATAATCTTGGTATGTTGCTTTCATTTATAATTGGTACCATTATTTTTGTATTCTATTTTGTATTTATAGATATGTTAGCAGGGGGTCGTGACACACCTCATCCCTTGTTGCCTCATCTAAATAAGGGAAAAGGGACAATGAAAAAGAAAAGTCCATGCAATGTACCTAAAATAATTGTTTACCCCCAATTCCTACACGGAGGACCATTCTGTTAGAATGTATGGCTTTAAACTAGAGGGGGGTGAATTGTTTAAAGGGGGTTTTCGCAAACTTTTTAGTCTAGAATGAAATTCTTTGCAAGAAACCATATTAGGAATTCAGTTAGCCAAGAAACAAAGCTCAAAACAGTAAAGCACCAGAAAAACAATCGGTTGTTTCACATAAACAATCAGTTGTTTATACTAGTAAAAATAATAACAACCGAATTTAAAGAGTTTAAGGAAGAGAGAGATGCACAAACAATTTATACTGGTTCACTCTTAAATCAAGAGCTACATCCAGTTTCCCAGAAACCACTTGGGAATCCACTAGGTAATCAAAACCAGATTACATACACACACCACCAAAGAAGTGACCTTGATCCCCTCAAGAAACACACTTCCTTTGGCTCAGCACACACACACACCAAGAGTGTTGATCTTGACAACCTCAAGAGCACACAACCCTTCTTGGCTTTACAACACCAGAATGTACAAAGTTCTTAGAATGAATTACACTGTTACAGAATCAACTGAAATCAATATAGAGTAATCCTATTCCACTTCTCTCTTGAATAACCAAAGCTCAAAGTGAAAACTCAAATCTTTGAAAAACTCAAATCTGTTTTTCTTTCTTGTTGTTTGTTATAAAACATTAACAAACTATTTATAGCTTTCAAATCTTGGTCAAAGCATTTAAAACATGAGCGTATACAGTTATAAAATCATTTAAAGCTCACTTAACTAACAAAATTGTTTCTGTTAGGATTTCCAACAAACAATCGGTTGAAAGCGCGAATCAATCGGTTGTTTTGGTTTGACAGCAAGTCAACTATCCAAAACAGTTTTCAAACTTTTTCAAAAACACCTAAGTATAAAACAATCGGTTGTTTTGACAAAACAACAGGTTGTTTTTCACTTAGATTGAAAACACTTTAAACTTAAAAGATTTGAAAACACTAAAGCTTTAGATTCAACAAAGAGTGGATTACAAAGATAAGCTACCCTAGATCCTACTCTAAAGCACATCAGCAACTTCAAGCAACTTCAGCCTTCCATCAAACGCTAGGATTTGGATTCTTCAAAGCTTTGAACACACTTGATTCAACAATCTCCCCCTATTTGATGAAGACAAATCTCTGATTGCTTGTGTTGGACTTGATTGAATCTGAAGCATTCCCTGCAAAAATATAGTATATATACAATCCAGTGTACCTTACAGCAACATGTTAGTTTTTCACATTTACAAAGCAATATCAGACAAACAATCGATTGTTTGCACGAATCAATCGGTTGTTTCTGTCAGCAAAAGTAAAAAACAGTTTTGATTTCAGAGTTCCCAACAGTTTAAAACAATTTTCCAGAGAAAGACACACAAGAACCAATCAATTCTCCCCCTATTTGTCTTCACAAATAGACTGTAACAATTATATACCAGTTTAGGAAAGATTTTGAGAGTCAAGAATGCCTAACTCATTTCTCAAAAAGAAGAACCTTTCTTTTGGTAGTGGTTTTGTGAAAATATCAGCCAGTTGCAGTTTTGTCTCAATGAACTTCACTTCACAGTCTCCATTGTTCACATGATCCCTTATGAAATGATGGCGAATCTCAATGTGCTTAGTTCTTGAGTGTTGAATCTGATTTTTGGTAAGATTTATGGCACTTGTGTTGTCACACATCAAAGGAACCTTGTTAATCTTCAATCCAAAATCTGCAAGTTCCTGTTTAAGCCAGAGAATTTGTGCACAGCAGCTTCCAGCAACAATGTATTCAGCTTCTGCAGTAGAGAGAGTCACACAAGCTTGCTTCTTACTATGCCATGAAATGAGACTTGAACTAAGAAGGTGACAAGTACCACTATTGCTTTTTCTGTCCAGCTTACACCCTGCAAAATCAGAATCTGAATAGCCAATTAAATGTACAGGAGAGTGAGAAGGATACCATAGACCAACATTTGTTGTTCCTTTGAGATATTTCAGAATCCTCTTTACAGCTTTGAAGTGGGATTCCTTTGGATTTGCGTGATATCTTGCACAAAGACATACCACAAACATTATATCTGGTCTACTTGCTGTGAGGTAGAGCAATGAGCCAATCAAACCTCTATATTTTGTTTGATCTACCGCTTTTCTAGCAGCATATGCATCCATATAACAACTTGAGGGCATAGGTGTGCTTGCTTCCTTACAACTTTCCATTTCTAACTTCTTGAGAATTTCTTTGCAATACTTTGATTCACATAGAAAGATTCCATCATTTGTTTGCTTGACCTGCAATCCAAGAAAGAAAGAGAGTTCCCCCATCATAGACATTTCAAATTCACCTTTCATAGCTACCACAAATTCTTCACACAAACTATCTTGTGTAGCACCAAAGATGATGTCATCAACATAGATTTGCACAAGGATAATTTCAGAATTTGACTTCTTGATGAAGAGAGTCTTGGTAATCATTCCTCTTTCATAACCATGTGACAAAAGGAAGTTGTTAAATCTCTAACACCACTGCCTTGGAGCTTGTTTAAGCCCATACAATGCCTTTTTCAACTTAAAGACATGATTAGGGTGTTGATGATCTTCAAAGCCCGGTGGTTGATCCACATATACTTCCTCATTGATGTAGCCATTGAGAAAAACACTCTTTACATCCATTTGAAAGAGTTTAAATCCACTCATACATGCAAAAGCCAGCAGCAACCTCACAGCCTCCAATCTTGCAACAGGAGCAAAGGTTTCCTCATAGTCAATCCCTTCCTCTTGATTGTAGCCTTTTGCAACTAGCCTTGCCTAATTCCTTGTGATCATTCCATCCTCATCCAGTTTGTTCCTGAAGACCTATTTTGATCCAATGATGTTCATCTCAGCTGTTTTAGGGACAAGAAACCATACCTCATTCCTAGCAAACTGATTCAGCTCTTCATGCATAGCTTCAACCCACTTTTCATCCTTGAGAGCTTTTTCAATAGACTTTGGTTCAATTTGAGAGACAAAAGCAGTGTAATGGAAGAGGCCCAAGCCCATGATAGAAAAAGCCCAAGCTCAAGCCCAAATACAAGTTCAAGCTTCAGCTTAAGCCCAACAAATAGAAGATATGGGCCAACTAAGCATCATTGGATGTTTTTCTTTTGTAATTACTTTTGAGTATTTTTAGTAGAACATAAAGGGAGGTGTAGATATAGATATAAGAGGTGCAAATGTATAAAGCTAAGTCACACCTTCCATGTGACATAAAAAAAAGGTGTAGATTTAGGAGGTGCCAAAAAAAGAAACCAAGTCACACTTCCCTTGTGACTAGGAATTGGCTCCAAATTCAAATGCTTCTCATTTGAATTTCCCTCCACTTTCTTTTGAATTTCCAG
>Ga0123341_1005601_pt1 | contig 11222 bp, 4 predicted proteins | sample Turbeapinknodule_FD_89959 | JGI IMG/M metagenome (GOLD analysis project Ga0123341, IMG submission 89959) | Root nodule microbial communities of legume samples collected from Mexico - Turtle bean Mexico pink nodule | ecosystem: Host-associated > Plants > Roots > Nodule | place: Mexico: Nepantla... | reverse complement strand
TTATAGAACATGAGTTTTCAAGAAATAGTACTTTTAAAAAATACGGTTTACTTTTTTTTATAATTTTATCATTTAAATAATTCTTTTGATAAACTACACCATATTGCTAAATTGTCGTGATAAATCTTAACTCCTATTCTTGTCGAATAATCAAAATTAGCAAATTTTTATTAATGGGAAAACTTTTATGCATGTTAATGTCATGTGTGATTTTTATGTCTCTACAAGATTATTTTGGAATATTTAATGGTATTACTCAGTCAAATAATAAGTTTTAAAGTGGAATTATTTCCGTATTTAATAAATTATCACTTGAAAAATTGTGTTCACCGAATGGAACATACCCTGAAGCTTCATGACCTAATATTCGAGGAAACAGCGGATTCTGACCCTGAAAACCAAAAACGACAAAACATAAATACCAGCACACAGAAACATCCACACTCAATTCATAACTTGTAAAGTATTTATGAATAAAATATTTTTAATAAAATCAATAAAAATATACACAATTTTTTTAAAAATTAAATTCATCTTAATATTTAAAATTATATATCAAGATAATGAATAGGTTCATAAAATTATTACACTATCTTAACATAAAATTTTAGATGCGGAAACCAAATCCTAGATAATAAAAAATATTTTTGTTTTGTTTTAAAATTGAAATGTAAGTTTTATGAAATCTTTGTACTAAAGTAAAAATGATAAGAATATACTAAAAGTAAAAACTCATATTATATAAACAAGTTTTGAGTGAAGGAATATCCTAATCATTGAAGCCTATAAAGTAGCTTTTGAGAGGGTGTGTCCAACATAACACTCCTAATAATGATGCTTTGCATGTGTCGATTTTCCCCGTTTCTAAACCAACCCCACCATCAAAGATTGCCTCTCAAAACCAAACCAATATCTTACAAAAATATATTAAAAAAACTCTTTTTTATTATAGAAGCCAAATAACCATTCAAGTCACAGTGAAAATTATTTTAAAAAATTAAATCGCATTAAAAAAATTATATTGAGTTATATAGTAGTATTTTGAAAAGAGAAATCATACTTGACAACAAGCTCGAATATATAACCTCTAATTGATGATCATATCATACAAAATTAAAATTTAAGAAAAAAAAATTATTATATACTGAAATAAGATTTTCAATGTATCATTAAAACATTTTTCATTTTAATGGAAAAGAGAAATGATGTTAAGAAAGAGATACCTTAACATCCCACCAGTAAACATCAGTACGGCAAAGGGAGTTGAAGAGGATTTTCAAACGCACTTCTCCTTTCCCTGGTGGTGCCACTTCTATGTTCTCTATCGACAGTGGCTTCTCTGGTTCCCATGCCACTGCAGCTGCATTTCACACCAAACACAACATTTTTTACTAATTTCTCATTGTTTTTCCCTTCTTTATCAATGTCTGAAACAACCTTTTGAGTCATGTTTCAACTGAAACTTTGATCAACTGTAATATGTGAGGAGTAATGTCTGGTGTATAATTATAAGTAAAATTGGTATTTCAGGCTTTAATCTTTTGGTATGGTTTCTTCAGTTTCATTATATAATAAATATTACTCTATCTTTTTATGGTATCAGTATTAGGATTAGGATGACAGATCCTTGATTAACAGAATATAATGCACTTTTTACAATATTCTTTAGAAAAATCACACACACACATATATATATATATAATGATTTTTAATTAGTTGACAGTATATAAACATTCTAAAATCAATAATAAATCAAAAGTAATATGAAACCATTAATTCAATTAAAAGGGCAAGATTAAAAAAAATAAACAAAAGTAATGATTATTTTCCCATATTATTTTGGTTACAAGAAAAATGAGAAGCCTAATCACAGAAGCACATTTAGGAAAGAGAGATGGAAATGGCTCACCTCTGCACTTGATGACCTTACCAGCAGTAGCAGACATGGCTACAAGTTTTTTGAAAGAGGAATTAATTAACTATTGATAAGTTAATGGGATGATTCTGCATTGAAGATGGATGCACTATTTATAGTGGAAAAAGTTGGAATTTTGTACGAAAAATGACTATATATTGAAAGGAATGTGCATTATAGAAGACAATTTGTTGGCCCACAAAGCTGTAAGAATGGATAAGAACTTCAGGGACAATTCTCTATAATTATGTTCCATACAAATTATTAGAAAGGGCCATTATTTGGTATGGCACACTTGTTTTGGAAATTTAACTAAAGTTTAAAATTGATGACTTTAAAAAATATTTAAGCATGTTTTAAAAAATCATGCAAATCAAATTTATTTAAAGTATAAAATCATAGTTTATTTATACACTTTAAATCAATCTAATTTAGAGTTGAAAGAGTTAAACATATTTTTCGTTCATATACTAAATTTTAGATGTAATGAGTAATTGTAGTAAAAAAAACTATTAGAATAAATTATTTTTAGTTTTTTTTCTTTGTAACAAATTGATTTACAATATAAATTATGATGTTAAAATATTTTATATTGACTCATCGTAGATGTTATAATACTTATTCTTTATGTAGAAAAAAAAAATACTAGTAAAAACACATTCTAATAGTTTTTTTATTTAGAAGAATACACCAGAAGTAAGAAGTAAGAAATCTAAAGTTTAAACTAAAACAAACTAAACTAAATTGTTGTCAGTGAGAAAAAAAATAGCATTTATAAGGTAAGTTTAATTTTGACTTTATCTATAAATGGTCAAAGAAACCAAATTTTAAAAACACCTACAAAAATAAAGATATTGGGATAAATAATCGAATTTTAGGAACATCCAAAAAATAGAAATATTGAAATAAATAAAAGGTAAAGTCTCATAAGTACACTTAAAAATAAACTTTAACTTCCTAACAAAGTTAACAAAATAATGAGGAAAGTAAAAATTGCTTTTAACATAGTTAATGTATTGACTCAAAGAAATACCATAAGAATGTAAGAACATAATAAAATTAGTTAAAATCCTAGCTCCATGCAAAAAAGAAGAATATCATCGGCATAAAGAACATGAGAATGAAACTCAAAACCTTTTGGATCAGTTATGAGAAACATTTTCTTTTTGTAGGATATAAGAGGAGAGATCCCTCTACTCAGGACTTACTCAGCAAGACAAAAAAGAAAAAGGGAGAGGGGGTCTCCTTGACAAACACATATACCACAAGGAAAAACCTCAGCCATATTACCATTTATTATGATAGAGAACATAGCTGAAGAAAAAATAACATCGATCCATTTAAAGAAGATTTCATGAAAATTGAATTTTTTTAGAATCAGTTGCAAGAAATCCCAGTTAAACACATCAAAAGCTTTCTGAATACCAATCTTAAAAGCAATGTTTCCCTCTTTACATTCTTATACAAAACATATTACCATTTATTATGATATATAACATAGCTGAAGAAAGAATAACATCGATCAATTTAGAAAAGATTTCACGAAAATCGAACTGCTTCAGAATCAGCTGCAAGAAATCTCATTTAAACATATCAAAAGCTTTCTGAATACCAATCTTAAAAACAATGTTCCCTCTTTACATTCTTAGACAACCTATTTATAAATTTAGAGGTAACACAAATACAGTCCTGAATATGCCTGTCGTGCACAAACACATACTAATTGGAAAATGATCCTAGAAGTAATAACAACCAACCTTTCAACCAAAATTTTGGAAATGATTTTAAAGTGAAAATTAGTCACAACATCAGCTCCAAAAATTTTAGAAATCAAGGAAACAACATTTGAATTCATTCTTAGAAAAATCCAATTGTATATGAAGAGCTGCTTGACAGTAACAAACATCAGTGTCAATAATATTCCAACAAGCATGAAAAAAAAAAGAACTATCAAAATCATCTGGTCCCGAAGAACTATTAGCATTAAGGTTAAACATCACATGCTTAATTTCCTCAGAATCAGGACGTTTAATCAACATAGAATTTTCTTCTCCCAATACCAAAGAAGCAATATATTTAACAATTAACCTATTATGCTCATCATAACAACAATTACTAGTGTTAGAATAAAAGTTTTATAAAAGGAGAGAATATGATCCTCAATGGCCGAAGGATCTTCTAAAACCTTATCATTTTCCATTATCAATATATACCACTAGAATTGTTTCTCTTCTTCCTAACAAAATGGAAAAAAACAGTATTTTTATAACCTCATATAGGCTTAAGCTTTCTTCAAAAGTCTCTGAGACTTGGAATGGGGTTTTTGGTCTCTTCCATCTCCTTTTTCTGATATACTTGAGTTTTCAAGTTTGAAGAATATTGTTATTTCTCTAGAGAATGATGCTCCTAATTGGATGCCTGAGGATACTGGAATTTTTAAATTAGAAGGCTCCTTGTCTTTTTTTCTTCCCTCCTAGAAATATTTGTGATTAGGGTAATATTATTTGGTCATCTTCCATTTTCCCAGTTAAAACCTTAGTTTTATGGAAACTCCTTCACAATAGGTTACCTACTGATCTTGAGGCTCAACATAGAAGGGTGGTTTTTATGCTACATGTGCTCTATGTAAATCTCACAAGGAGTTAATTTCTCATCTCTTTTTTGAACGCTCTAATGTTGTGTATGTTTGGACTTGGCTTAAGCAAATTTCCCCCAGGATAACTTTTTCTTCTTGTACAAACGTTTTGTCTTTTTTAAGTCTCTTGGGAACCCTCTTGTTAAACTTATAAGATTTGTTGTATCTCATTTTCGATTTGGATGATTTGGAGGAGAATGAATTATTCCAAGTTTCAGCAAGAGATTAGTACTCATTTTGTCATTGATTATATTAAGAGCTACATTAGAATGTCATGTAACTCTTCTAATCTCTATGTATAATAATATATCTGACATTTTTATCCTGAAGTTCTTATGTGTCAATACTAGGCCTGAAAAAGTCTTCAATCCTAACTAGATTTTATGGAGTTTTCCTCTTGTTGGCTGGATTAAAGTCTATATTGATGGTGCTGCGACAAGTTCTCTTGATTTTGCAACTTGTGTTGTGATGTTTAGAGAGTATGAAGGAGTTTGTTGGTGACTTTTCTTATTTTCTTGGGATCCAACCTTCCATCTTTGATAAGTTTATGAGAGCTATCATAGTTATTGAGCATGCTAAAGAGACTCGTTAGAGACATTTGTGATTGGAGTGATTCAACCTTGGTCTGCATTATTTTTTCTTGAAGGCATCTCGTTCTCTGATCTATTCACAATAGATGGAATAAATGTTTTATAAATACATTGAGTTTAAAGTGTCTCATATTTTTAGAGAGGATAATTATTGTGTCGATAAACTTAAATATGTTTGGTATAACAATATATCATCTAACATTTCTTTCAACCTATTCATAATAAATATAAAATTTCTATGTATCTTTTGCTTAAATTGTTTTAAGAATTTTTTTTATTTCTTTGCATGAATTTAATTTAGTGAGTATATTTGAGATGTTAAATTTCATTGTAATATATAACACTTTTTATAAAAAAAATTACTAAAGTAAATAAAAGAGTAACGTAAAGGTTATATGAAATAAAAAATTATAACATATTTAGACGTTTATTTCATAGTAAAAAAGATAAAAATCAATTAATCATATAAAAACCTCGAAAGCCATATAAGCACGAGGCGACAAGAGATGAAAGATACAAATCATACCCCATTCAATAGCTGGCTAACAAAGCTAAAGCAAATCATTGCAAACAAAATATCTCTGTCCAATTTTGTTGTATCATCACATTAAATGAATAATTTATTTAACCGCTTAAAATACACTAAGAAACGTGCAATACGTCAAAAAAATTAAGGTCTGAATTAATGAGTCCGAAAGCTGCCAGAAAGAATCTTACAGTTTAAGGAAGTGGACACTAGAAAATGGAATCAAACAAAGTTTTGGATTGTGATCTTAGCTAAAACTATCCATGCAACAACCATAACCTATGCATGGATATGTATACACTTTCTTGGATATATAAATAAATGAGATGGATCATTACACTTATCCTACAAAGAGTGTGTTCAAAATTTGAAAATTTACACCATTATATAAAAGTTAGGTATTGATTCAACTACTGAATTATGATTGTTTATCATTATAATTATTTAAATCAATATTTGTTAAACGTTTATTTATCTTTGCATAGTCCATTTGCTACTACTTGTAAAATAAGTACTCAAATATCATAAGAAAATTTGCACATACATACACGAAGGTAAGTTAAAATTTTGAAACCACATACAATATGGGATACATATAAAATATACACATAGATCACACATATCAAATTCTCACTCTTTAGTAGATAATAAAGATCAAAATAAAGTAATCTATTTTAGATTGGAAGATTTTTTTTTATTGTAACTCAATCAAACAATATAATTTATCAAACTCGACATCTTTCAAACAATTTTGTATTAAGCATGTTTCATTAAAGACTAACATTTGATCCATTAAAAGTATAATATTAAAAATTCATTCTCAGTTTTCTATGTTAAAGTAGTTCATGTATATAACAACTTGATGTAGAGAAATCTTCAGTTTTTCAATACTTGATATCTTAATCTTTGTGATTAGATAATCAATGAAGCAATAAATATTTATTTTCCTTAAGTTTCATACTTAATACTACAATCCTTGGGTCAATACACCAGTCTAGGTATCCTAACCATACCTATAAAGACTAAACACCCATAAAATCTTGATAGTTAATTAGATACCAATTTAAAAACTAGTAACTAAAATCTTGGTAGCTAATTAGATATTAATTTAGAAATTAGTTTATACATTTTATTAATAATAGAAACTACTTTGATACCAATAATTTGTTAGTCTCTAAAATAGTATTTAATCTAGTCAATATAGTGATTGATTATTTTTTATCTTTAAAATTGAATTTTATTTAATGATTTTATTGTAGTGTAAAGAGTTTTAGGGAATTTGATTATTATTATTATTATATATATATATATATAATTTGAATTAAAATATCTAACCATTTATTTTAAGATATATAAATATTTATCCACTTTTTAGTATCTAATAATAATAATAATAGTAAAATAAGAAATAGATTAACGGTTGATTTGGATATGGACTTATAGATAAATTATATAAAATCATTAGATAATTTTGTAATTGACATTTGATAGTATGTTGCAACTATTGGCATAGTTTGTTTCACAAGACACAGTTATCTCTCCTTTCTCCTCTTTCTTACAATGTTGATTTTGTTTATATATTTTATCTATAATTGATGCTGACTAAGTTAATGTTATTCAGACAACTTCCATCAAAATCACTTTACATGTGTAGTTATCAGAAAGAATTTAAAGTTTTTAAATAAAAAAAAAAACAGATAGAAGGATATTTGATACGGAAAATAGTGATTCTTAGAGATAAAATAAAAGGCAAAAGCAATTCAATTATTGATTCAAAACAACAACAAAATCAAGTTCAGCTCGTAATCGACTTTGAATTGATGTCTCATTAACCATACAAATACAAAACTAATTCAAAACTTGTTTTACTTTCATGTTGGTGCTTGGGTAAAACGTATATCCAATGTTTTAGTACCAATATTATACATGATTAATCTCTATATTTGCAATGAAATTTCTTCTTTTAATTATTTTTTATAAAAATCAAATTTACTTATTTCTGTTCTTATCATTTAAAGAAATTTAGTCCAATTTCACTCAAATTAAAAAGATATTAATGATTTGTCGTTATATTTTAAACTAATGAAAATAAGCAATGGGAACAAAGTATTTGAAAATGCAAGTTATTTTATAGACATGTGTTAAAAGAATATATATTTAGATCTTACTGAAAAGACTCCGTTTTATAAGAAAAAAAAATCAAATTTAAATCTTATATATATAAAAAATAGTTGATAAGAAGATTTCACTAAAAGATAGTTTGTAATTTTTCATTAAAATTAGTGATAAAAAAAATCAAGATATTTTTTGTATTAATAACATACCGGGTGGAGCTTCATTTTATTTTAATAAAATATTTTTATTTTATTATCTAAATCTAATTGATTAATTTAATTAAATCATATAAATAATAAACATATACGTGGCGACATTGCTTTTTGTATCCGTTGAATTTGGCGACGCGCGTAGTTATCATGCATTGCACTCTTTCCAAGTGTTGCTAATTTATAGGTTTTACCTAAGTGGCTAGATAGACTTCAAGTGGGTTTTATACTCCAATTTTCATTTTTTTAATATAAAATTTACTGTTATATCTCATAATTTATTAGGAAAAAAAAAGTATGTTATTTGAATAGTATTTAATAGGGAGACTAGATATTAGAGTATTTTATTGTATATAAATAAATGTAAATTTTACTTTATAAATTAATTTTTATGGAATTGAGTTAAGTTAAAATCTATTTTGTAATATAATATAAAATCTTTAAAAGAAATGGACTCGTAGCAACAACTAAAAGGGTTTACATAGTTCACGTCCGAAAAACATTGATTTTATGGGTAAGTTTAGGTTTAGAATCCAAAAAATTTAATATAAAAAATCCATTTCATGGTGAACTCGAGATAAAAAATAAAAAAACCAATAAATTACATCAAAAATATTTTCCATTATCACAAGATATTACAAATTTTCTGAATAAATTCGAGAGAAAAAAGCACTTAAGATCATTCTTTCTTTCACCTAGATGAACCACTTATCTCCTCATCCACATCTCTTTTCTTTTCATATGATTATCTATTAATAAAAGTTCATGACTTCTTCTATAAATTTCACCTAGTAAAACATGTAAATAATTTTTTTATGATAAAAATGCTTCTGTATTATCTTAAGGACACGTCTTAATTTCTTATTTACATTTTCTAATATTTAAAAATTTAGATTAAATTCACATTCTCATTATCATTATAAAATCCAATAATAAAATATTAAAAGTCTAGTTAAATAAAAATAACCATGTAATAATATCTAAAAATTCACAAATTCATTCTCTTAAATTTTTTGATTAAACGTGATGTTTTATCTTTTATATAAATTTTTAAGTTATTAGTGTAGAAAATCCTTAATACAAAATATTCCTTTTTACATATTAATATAACATTACGATAAATGACCAACCACGCTTTTTGATTATATTCTTTTTGGGTTTTCTTTTTTGCTTTATCTTTTCTTTTTTGCATACTCCCTCATGATCTTAGTTTTTCCTTTTCGCTTTATATTAGTGTTTGTACTCCATCTTCAAAAGGTAAGTGTTCAAAATATTTCTTTTACATGTTAATATGAAACATATTTTTTTTTGTTTTTATAATAATTATTTTAAAATTAGATCTCATATAGTTATTATAGTTAATCGCATAAAAGGTTTAATTCTTAATATTTAAGATTTAAGTAATTTTGTAGGTGTTGCATAAAAGTATTGTTAGCAAAGAGCTTTATTTGATCGTAGATTCTGTTGAAGGTCATTTCCAACAATTAGGTTTGAAATATGATGAAAAAAATGGGCCAGCAACGACCACAATGTCGAGAAAGGTGAATGAATCTCGTACAAAGCTTATTCATCCGTTCATCTTTTCAAGTAAGATTAATTGTTATAATTTGTACTTATTTTAATAATTGTTGCATACCAAGGAATTCGGATAGAAAATATTATGGTCAAAATAAAAATATTTTAAAAGAGAGCGGTAATATAATAAGGTAAAGAATGATATAAAAAGCTAAAGAATGATATGTAAATATCATTATTCTTAATTAAAAATAATATTAAATACATAAAAATAATTTTATATTTTAATTAATTTAATAAATTTTTAATGTAATAGCTCAGCAATAAATTATGATTAGACAATATAAAATTAGTTTAGACAGCAAATAACAACTCTTTTAATTATCTCTATCTAAACTATTTAATTCTTTTCAAGCTATTTTGTTTGTTTTATTTTCATGATAAGGTAAAATTTTAAAAAAAAAATATAGGACGTGACTATTAGAATTGTCTAAAGAGTGTTTACATATTTAGTTTTTCTGTTTTAAGTGATTGTACTTTGTTTGTTTGGTCTAACTTTTTTTTTTCTGTTTCAGTTAGGTCTTAGTCTTTTTTTTTCTTATATATACACCATATATTTTACTCTCTAATAAACAAGTAAATAAGAATTTCTTTTGTTTATTTTCTTTTCTCTGTCTTTCTCTCTTTTATGCTTAAGTTATTGTCTCTTTTTCATTTGCAATTAGGGTTCATCAGAACCTCCCTTTCTTCATTGCGATTACGTGTGCTCCATTTGATGCACCACATCAGACAAGGAATATTCATCTTCATTTATTGTAATATGGTATCAGAGTTCTTCGAATGAAGAGTTTTGCTGCGCTTCTCTCTGATCTTTATTTCCCCATTTGTTGTTCTTAGTTATCTTTTCTATTCTCTTTCAAAATCTTGATTGTATTTCAAAATCTCTTAGACAATGTCTAATGAAAACCCTAGTCTTCATAGTATTAATAGTAGTCACACTATTACATTCAATTTTTGTGGTAAATACGGTTATACTGAGGCTGTTTGTTTTTGCAAAGTGGATTTAATGTTAAAACCTCAAAGTTTTCTTCTACTATAAAAGTTTGCACTTTTAGTAATCGTCTTGGCCACACTGTCGACACCTGTTATAAAAGGCATGGGTTCCCTCCTGGCTACAAATTCACCAATTGGACATCCCAAGCCAATAATATGATTATTACTCACTTTTTTTGAGCCTTTTTCTAAAGAACAAGATGTAAAGGGGATTCAACTTACATCACAGCAGTGCCAATTCCTGACCAACATTTTGCGTCAACTAAACCTTGAGGATCTTTCCCCTCACACTCAAATTAATCAAGTTGGCACCTTCTCTGCGAATGAAATCCTTAATACTGAGCAATCTTCAACAGGTAAGTTTCTCTCTTCACTATCTGCTATAAAAGAATCTTGGATTATTGATTCTGGTACCACGAACCATGTTTGCCACAATTTGAACGTTTTTACTACTTATACTAAAATTAAACCTGTCTTAATTAGTCTTCCAAATGGCCAAACTATTTATGCCACATATTCTGGTTTAGTACGTTTTTTCTGATAAGTTTTATTTGTCTGATGTGTTATATGTGCCTCATTTTCAATTAAACTTAATATATGTTTCTAAACTCACACACCAACTTAAATGCACTTTAACTTTCACTTCAACCCACTGCATTATACA
>Ga0123341_1005600_pt1 | contig 11223 bp, 8 predicted proteins | sample Turbeapinknodule_FD_89959 | JGI IMG/M metagenome (GOLD analysis project Ga0123341, IMG submission 89959) | Root nodule microbial communities of legume samples collected from Mexico - Turtle bean Mexico pink nodule | ecosystem: Host-associated > Plants > Roots > Nodule | place: Mexico: Nepantla... | reverse complement strand
GTATAAGACTATTTAAAAATTATCCTAACATTTTTTTTTTAAACTTATTAAATCATCGAACACTGAACACTCTATGCAACACTTATCAACATTTACAAATATAGTTTATTCTTTTGAATCTTAAACAACACTTATAATTTTGAAATGTAGCTTATTCCTCTACACCACATTTCTAATATTTGTAAACAAATTATTAATGCATTAAGTCATTAATTTATTTTAAACATTATTATTGTAACTTAAAAATTTAGTAAGCCATATAAATTATTATAAGACTATTTATTGATTTTTTACGAAATAAATACATAAATCTATTAAAGACAATTAAATCAATATTAATAAATTGTTGTAATTGAAGTTAACAACATATATGAAACTTGTAACATTAGAAATATAATTAAATGTGCAATGTATGTATATTTGAAAACGTAATTGTACAACTCAAAATATTAAAAACTATAGTTTAATGCTGCCTAGTAAACTTTAAAAATTAAAAGAAATTACAACTAATATCTAACAAAAATATGTAATCTATTTCTATATTTTGTGAATTCTCTTCTCCAAATGATCTTCAACTCCATCATGCAAAAAGATAGAGACAAAAAATACCAAGTCTCCACGTTGCCCGAGCAATGGCCCGAGTCCACTCGGATCGACATCGGCTTGGGACCGCTCAAATCGACATCCGCTCGCTCAACATCGAACAGGGCCCGCTCGGATCGACATTGGCCCGAGACCGCTCGGATCAACATTGGCCTGGGCCCACTCGGCTCGACATCATCCTGAGCCCGCTCGGCTTTATATGAGCCTTAGCCCGCTCAGCTCAAAATCAGCCTTGGCCCGAGTGACTCAACATTGGCCTGGGACCAGACGAATCGACATCGATCTGAGCCTGCTCGGCTCGACATCACCCCGGTCATGCTCCGCTCGACATCAACATGGGCCCACTCCTCTCAATATCAACCTTGACCCGCTCCGCTCGATACTGGCCCGGGCCTGGACGTATCGACATCGACCTAGGCCCGCTCGATTCCATATCAGACCCGAAAGACTCAGCTCGACATGGGCATGGACTGACTCGAGTAGACATTGGCCTGGGCCAACTCGGCTCGATAACAGCCCCAGCCGACTCGAGTCAACTCAATATCAGCCACTCAGCTCGAACTGGACCAGACCCGACTAAACTTGGACGCAGACCACTCAACATCCTGAGCTCAAACGACTCAACATCGGTCCGGGACCGCTCGACTCGACATCAGCCCGGTCCCGGGCGACTCGACATCGGCCCGGGCCCGGACGGCTCGACATTGGCCTGAGTCCGCTCGGATCGATATTGGCCTGGGACTGCTCGAATCAACATCTGCCCGGGCACGCTCGCTCAACATCGGACAGGGCCCGCTCAAATCGACATCAGCTCGAGACTGCTTGGATCAACATTGTCCCGGGCCTGCTCGGCTCGACATCATCCCAGGCTTGCTCGGCTCGACAACAGCCTAGACCCGCTTGGCTCGACATCGACCCGAGCCCGCTCGGCTCTTTATTAGCTTTAGCCCGCTCAGTTCGAAATCAGCCTTGGCCCGAACGACTCAACATTGGCTTGGGCCCGGACGAATCGACATCAACCTGGGCCCGCTCCTCTCAATATCAACCTTAGCCCGCTCCGCTCGATATTGGCCCGAGCCTGGACGGCTCGACATCGACCTGGGCGTGCTCGACTCCATATCGGACCCGAAAGACTCAGCTCGGCATGGGCATGGACCGACTTGAGTAGACATCGACCTGGCCCAACTCGGCTCAATATCCACCCCAACCGACTCGAGTCAACTCAATATTCAGCTCAAACTGGACCTAACCCGACTCAACTTGGACGCAGACCAACTCGACTCAACATCGGCTTGGGCCCAGACCACTCAACATCCTGAGCTCAAACGACTCAACATCGGCCCGGGACCACTCGGTCTGTGACCGTTGAGCTCGACATCAGCCCGGTCCCGGGCGACTCAACATTGGCACGGACCTGGACGACTCGACATTGGCCTAAGACCGCTCGAATCGACATCAACCTAGGACCGTTCAACATCAGATAGGGCACGCTCAAATCGACATCGGCTCAGGACTGCTCGGATCGACATTGGCTCAAGATCGCTCGGATTGACATTGGCCCAGACCCGCTTGGCTCGACATCGACCCGATCCCGCTCGGCTCTATATCAGCCTTAGACCCGCTTAGCTCGAAATCGGCCTTGGCCCGAACGACTCAACATCGACCTAGGCCCGGACGAATCGACATTGATCCGAGCTTACTCTGCTCAACATCGGCCCAAGCCTGCTCAGCTTGACATCACCCCGGGCATGCTCGGCTCGACATCAACCTAGACTCGCTCCTCTCAATATCAACCTTGGCCCGCTCCGCTCGATATTAGCTCGGGCCTGGACGGCTCGACATCGACCTGAGCCTGCTCGACTACATATCGGACCCGAAAGACTCAGCTCGACATGGGCATGGACCGACTCGAGTAGACATTGGCCTGGGCCAACTCGGCTCAATATTAGCCCCAACCGACTCAATTCAACTCAATATCAGCCACTCAGCTCGAATTGGCCCAGGGTTTACTTTGCTCGACTTTGGCGTGAAACGACTTGGTCGACTTTGGCCCATACCAACTCGATTCGACTTGGGCCGGATGACTAGGCTTGACGTGGGCTTGGGCCAACTTTGCTCAACCTGAGCCCGGATTGTCTTGGCTCAACTTGGATCGGGCCAAGTCAAAATCCAACCCAAAATGCAATTTAGATAATCCAAAAGTGTATCGAATCTATATCTAATCCATATCCAATTAAATGGATTGGATTTAAAATCCAAAAATATGGATTTGGATTTAAGATAAATTCATTTAAATGGATTAAAACTAATATGGATTTGGATAATTATGGATTGGATTTTGTAATTTAGATTTCAATATTTCTTAAAGTATCCTATTATATAGCCAACGTACCTAGTGTCTGAGTTTTCAATTGTAGAAACATATGTTGCACCATATGCATCCTCTAACTTACTTTTCAATGGCCTAGACGTAAATTACCCAGGTCCAGAAAGGGGGTTATCAGAGCCAAAACTTCTAAAGCTCAGATTCATGCATTCTGGTGTATGGAGTTGTAGATGATTTGGAATTTGTACAGAAGGATAGTCATCATCTTGTTTTTTCCCATGATCATCTCTCTGTATATTTAACTGCTCTATGCTTGCTGGCACTGATGAAACATTATCCTCAGCTGAAAGAAGAAACCAATTATTAAGACACATGTATGTGTTTTAAATAAAATTATGAACAGTATGCAAAGAACCCTAATTTCCATTGCCATTATCACCAAAAAGATGACTGCGAGAATGGTAGAAATTTATTTCCATGTAAACCATAAAAAACAGATGTACCTCCTATGTTATCTTCTGATGTACTTTTAGCAGATATAGAAGCATATTCTTTATTGTCTGCATTCTCAATAGAAACGTTCTTCAACTTCATATTCTCCTAATAGACACACTGCAGCACCACCAGAGACACAATACACAACTCAACAAAAAAACAGAATAGCAAATGACACACAAATGAAAAAAAGTGAGTTGAGACCTTAATCTAAGGACAAAACTTACGTACAGTTCCATAAGAGGGTTTCTTGCAGTTCTACAATCAGAATTGAAGCTTCACTTAAAAAATCTATGTTGACCTTTAAACCAAACTTTTATAATGATAATTACCAAAGTGAAACTCTAATTGATACATCCATCAAATACAAATTGATTTTGAAACTGTAAATTAATTTGGAAAGTCTAATTGATACATCCATCAGATACAAATTGATTTTGAAACTGTAAATTGATTTCGAAACTCTAATTGATATATCCATCAGATACAAATTAATAAAATTAAACATTTATAATTCACAATGGGTAAAACTTAAAGTAAATAAGATCACATTTACCGAAAAAGCATCCATAAGAAACAATTGATTTTGAAACTGTACAAGCTTGAGAAATGAAATTTGGATGCAGAGAACATATTATCAAAACAAAACCAGATTCTGAGTATCAGGGAATAGTTGAAAAACATGTTAAACTTAGTGCAGAAAAGAAAGGGTATGTGTAAAGTGCATCTTGATTATTCCAGCATGTTGAATGGAACAACGCATTCAACAAAACACCTAAACACATCTGAAAATCACCTTTCGATCGTCACCCGTTAAAACCTAAAATTGTTTTCTATCCCATTTTCATTGTGAAAACCCTCAAAATAAGTGTTGGGAGATACCTGAATTTGATGTTCCGCACTCCTTCACCTCCAATCTCGCTAAAACTTTGTTTGCCACAGCTTTCAGCTTCCGACAATGAGACGGTGATGGTAAAATTTAAGGTTGCGAATGGAGTGCTGGAAGGAATCGATTGCAAACCAGGGTGGAGTGTGACCGGGATGGAATGTTAGAGAGTGCGTTCTTGAATTTCGTCGTTTGGGAATCAGGATTCTTGCGCTCTTGATTTTCCTTGTTTCGGTTTTGGGGTTCTCGGGTTCTTGATTTTCTTGGTTTGGGAATCGGGTTTTTGAATTTCCTGGTTTGGGAATTTGAGGGAAAAAAGCTAGTTCCCAAAGCAGCAGGAAATTCAAAAAATTCATTCTAATCCCAAACAATGGGATACTGCAATGACCCCAATACGCTTATAGTTGTTTAATGGGCCGAGCCTTGAAGTCCATAAAATACCCTTGGGCCCTCCCTTGTAATAGTGGATGAAAATAATTTCAAGTATCACCACCATATTTTATATTCCTCCTTTTAAAATAGTAATATATATTTTTCTAAGATTATTTTATAATTTAAAACTTGATTTGTTAGATTTTAAATATATAAAAAATTTCAGGGTGAAAAAGTAGGTGCTGTAGAAATACCAATATGTCATTTGAGATAGTTTTGCAATTTTAGAAAACATTAAGATATAATGCTATATGTTTTTAATGTTTGATTAGGATTAAAATTGAATTTTCACCAGTAACAGTAACGTGTCATGTCAATCACTGATGTTGTCTTTTGTTGAACAAGTTATCCAAATAAAATTCTAACCCAAACTACAACAACATCTAAAAGTGACTCTTCCCACATAATTTTCTTGTTTATGCATAAAATTCAAACTCAATTGCTTAGTTAAAGGAGTCAAATAACCTATTTAAGAGAAGCTAAATATCTTTGACATGAATAAATTATTCCTTTGAGATTACTACATAATGATACGAAATAAATTCAATCTACCTACAAGTATAGAAAAATGAAAGAAAAAACATTATTGGCCCTCTAATTAATTTTTAATATAGTGATACTAATTTGAAAAATATACAGTAGTAACTTGTTTGAGTGTTGTGAACAAGGAGACAGACATAGTAGATCCAACATTTGCATGCAAGAGTATTGGAGACACAAACAAAACCTGTGTGCTTTGAGGAGCCAAGTCGACCATAGCAAACAAGCCAAAGCACATGCTGCTATTCAAATCCATTCAAGTTTTTTTTTTCTTAAGACATAAAATCACAATTCTAATATGTGAAACAAGATTCCATGTTCAGTTCAAATTATACAAATGAAGTATAATATTTAGGGTTTAACAGTGGGATTAAGTTAGACATAAATATAATTAGTAAACACAAACAAATTTCTTCCAAAATACTAATTATCAACACTTCTTTCAAATTAGTATGACAAACAAATTTCCTAGAAAATATAATTACCAACACTTTTTTCATTTGGTTAATATGGTTAATATCACACACATGGTTTCATTCTCAAACTTATTTAATTATTAACGACAACACAATAACTTTTTATTGCAATTGTCCTTGATAAATTTAAAACCATGACTATTTTCAAGTAGTGTAACAAGAAGACAGTGTGGAAGGAGACTGTGTGGTCACATGGTAGCCAACAATACTTGGACTTCAACTTCTAATTCGAAAATGACAATATAATGTCAGCAAATATAATTATATTTTAAGATTATAAAGTAGAAAATAGTTTTGTATAACTTTATTGGTCTTGCTTTAGCAACATTGAATTAATTTGTTCACATCTTGAGCCCTTCACCTAACTCTTTCATTGTGACTATTTTGCTTGTTAAAATCTAAAACTATCTTCTGCAAATCTCTACCCTCCCTCCACTACCTTCTGTGCACTCAGATGTCTATAATTAATATCCCAACCCTTTCTATAGCTGATCATATACCTTTTTCTTTTCACCCCTCATCATGACCAATTCCTACAGATCCAATGACCTTAACTTTTGGTTGGACCTCAATTCACCATGTCTTCTCTCTTCTCCTTCTGCATCAACTCCTCCCATCAATCCATCATTCTATTTTCCTTCCAATTATCATACCTACACCACTGTCATATCTTCTACTCAGTTCCAATCCTCTCCTCCTCAAACAGAAGCCCTTCCTTTCCTTCATCTCAGACATCAAGAAGAAGAAGCACAGTATCTTCAATCCTCATTCAGTGCCATGGAAGTGGACAAGAAAAAGGAAGACCTAAGTACATCCAAGTGCTTGGATGAAGAGGATGCTGTCACTGTGGCTTTACACTTAGGGCTTCCAAGCACTAGTGCATCTGCTGATTCAGCTTCAAGCCTATACTCAGCAGAGGTTTCAGACAAAGAAGAAAAAATCAGTGATGCTTCGGGGCTACTGTCAGATAGAATTAACAAAGGACAATATTGGATCCCTACTTCTGCTCAGATTCTGATTGGTCCAACACAGTTCGCGTGCCCTCTTTGTTTCAAGACGTTCAACAGATACAACAACATGCAGGTTTGTCACCTTTGGTCATTTTGATGATCAATTCCCTCGATAGAGGAGAATAATAAAATAATCAAGACAGTATAATTAAGGATGAATAGAATTATAGAAAGAAAGAGAATATATTTCCTTTTCCCAGCTTTTTCCTGTCTTTCATACTCTCCTATACCCCTACTACTTTCACAGATCTCGTTTTCAGAAAGTTGTCCCAAAAGAATGAATTCTTCTTAAATTCTATGTATAGTATGACTTCAAGTTTTCACCTCAAATATTTGTCAAAGGAGGAAAATTTATCCCAGAGTGTGTGCATTATAATTTAGGGTTTTCCAGCTAACTTATTACATTTCTTTTCCTTTTATTTGAGCTCCAAACTACTTGATCTATCACCCTTTCTCTGTTAAGAAGATAAAAATGAGATCTCTCACTTCTTCTGGGAAGATAAGTATCCAAATATATGGTTCATGATATCCCTTTTTGCACTACCAAGTTTTTTTTCTCTCTCTCTCTCTCTCTAGCATAAGTGTTTTTTTTACGAATATATAAATTATGGGAGTACTTGTTACCCAACCCTTTTACAATCAAAATAGTTTATCAAGTGTAATTAGTTTGTACCATAAAAAACACACCGACAAGGGAGACATAAATTGAAACGACATCAATTGAGTATCACAAAAATGAATATAAATATAATTAACAGTACAAATATTCTCTTGCTGGGCTCCCGAACTTTTTCTTTAACAGGATGCCCTACACTGGCACCTATTTCTTTAATCACAGAGAGCGTGGTTGATGAACAAGTCTTAGAACTTGTTCAAAAGAAGCAGCTCCTAGTTAGCATGTTTGGGTGTTAAGATTTGTAAAGAGAGAAGAGAGTACAAAATTTTCTTTTTCGATAAATATTTCCAAATTTAATGTTTTCTAAATAAAATAAATTAAATTATAGAAATGAACGTTATAAACTTAGCATGTCATTTATTTATTTTATATAATTGTACAAGCCTCCTTTCTCACTGAAAGACCTGGCCGACATATGGTAAAGTAATTCAAATTCAAATTCTAAATTTGTACTCAACTACACGAAACAAATTAAAGACCTAGTTTCAAGTTTTTTTTTCTCAATTGGTCAAAACTGGTATTTTATAGTTTATTTCTGTATGCATGAGTGTGTGTGAATAGTTTCTTTGGTCATAACATATTCTTCATTTCCTTTCAATCTAATTACCATTTACATGATAATAATATTGGTGCAAAAATATTCAGATGCATATGTGGGGGCATGGATCTCAATATAGAAAGGGACCAGAATCTCTAAGGGGAACACAACCAACAGCTATGCTAAGGCTCCCTTGCTATTGCTGTGCTCCAGGATGCAAGAACAACATCGACCATCCGAGAGCAAAACCACTCAAAGACTTTAGAACCCTTCAAACACATTACAAGAGAAAGCATGGGACAAAGCCTTTCGTGTGCAGAAAATGTTGCAAAACATTTGCTGTGAGGGGTGATTGGAGAACTCATGAGAAGAACTGTGGGAAACGCTGGTATTGCTCTTGTGGGTCTGATTTCAAGCACAAAAGATCTCTTAAAGATCATATCAAGGCATTTGGATATGAACACACGGCTCATGGAAATGACTGCATGAACCTTGACCAAGATGATGATCAAGCAGGCTCTGAAATCGAACAAGAAAATTAATGCAACTTTTCCAGTTCGCAGTTTATATGATGTCAATCTATGTAACTATTATTGACGGCTTCTCATAACTCATCACCTTTATTAATTCTCTCATTGCCTCTTGGTATTTCATATCAGATGGTAACAAATGCTCCTGTGGTGTCATTTTTTTTTTTGTTTTGGCTTAAATTTCTATCTCTCTGTTAACATAAACGAGAAGTAATTTGTATTACATGATTCAATATCCATCGTCTGCCACCAGGATTGTACGTCATTGATTTACCTTATACCAGACAGAATGTTCATTTAAGACAGGCGTACGAGGAGATTTTTCCAAGTTCCAACATATATGTTCTAATCTAGTCGTTAAATAACCTTAATTATAATTGTAACTTTCAAACTCATCTTCGTGAGAGATAGATAAATGTACACTCAAAAATGGGATAGAAGATAAAAAAAACGACAAATATGAAAAACACATAACACAATAAAAAAGATGATGGAAGAAAAAGTAAGTACATTTATATATTTTCAAAAAAGTTAAGAGAAAACCTCTTCTAAATGATACCTGAAGAGGGAACGAGAGGTAGCATATAAAAATGTAAAACATAACTACTCAGATTAAACATAAAAATATAAGTACAAAAGAGATATAAGGTGTTAGTGAAGTGTTTTATAATGAAATGCCTAGTTACATTCCATTTATTTTTATTTTCTAAACATTGAGGAAAACATTGTTTTTCCCATTAGGGATGGTTGGTATTTTCATTAAATTAATATAAAAAAGGTAAAAAGGAAATGTATAAAAGAAATAAACATCTTTTGTAACAGCACACTAATAACTACCATATCATAAGGCAGTTCATAGATACATTAAGGCACATGTATGATGGGTAGGTACGAAGTTCCAGCAACAAAAGATTAGTGTGAAGTGACAGATATATATTGATGAATTTTATATAATTTATATACCCTTTCCCTTCCACTCGTACAAATTGCTGAGAGACTCCAATCATACTTACAGAACTTCTTATATATATCCACGTTATAAGCTTCATAGTTTTATACCTAAGGGCATGCAACGCTACACGAACAGCTACCTTTTACCCAGTAACATTTTATCTCATGTAACAATATATAAGGTGTTTGATTTATCCAAATAGAAACTCAAAAGAGCTGAAATTAGTGAGATGATAGGGTAATAATATATGTTGGAAGTGAAAATTTAGGTTGGGGAAAGCTTTAGAACCTGTCACGGTTCAGCTTTATGACTCGCATGATGCTGCTATCCCACTTTTGTTGTGTCCTTCATGATGGACAGATCAAATACTATGTTTAGACTGACCCTAATGATTTCTACCAAGGGTTTTTTAATCACGCAGAACCATTAAAAAAGTGCATTAATGCAATGATAAGATTCGTAGCAGAAGGCACCAAATTCGTATCTAAAATGAAGGTTGGGGAATGCGGTGTAGCTGAAGTCCACAGAGAAAGACAACCAGAGGTGCTTGAGATGTCATTTCAAAGTACCTTACACATGCAGAGTTTGAATCATGGCGTAACTTCACTCTCTTCAGTCCATTCCCCTCAGCCAACAAAATCGGGACTCCACGTTCACTGTCCCCACTTCTTCTGCTTTATCTGTTTATTTATATATATTTTTTGTTTCGGGTAAAGTCTCTTTGAACCTTTCCCCCTGGACTTGAACGTGTTAAATAATGGCAGTGTATGACTGTTAACAGGGTTTCTTTCTAGATGGCCACTATACTTGTAGATTTAACGTTACAGTAAAACAGGTGATGAAAACGATGGCTAATTATGTGATTCTTTGCTTGGTATCAATGGAATCCAGTGTAACGTCAATCTGTCACAACATCCCCAACCTGTCAACAAGAGATGTGATGGAACATTGTAGACTTTAATAACAGGTTTCTTCTTTTTTTCTTTTCTCTTTTCTTCCAACTTTTGTATCAATTTGGATGGATATGCGCATGAATCCACACTCCTCATACCTAATGCTCATAATCACGCGTCTGCGCTTTCACATTTCGATTTCCCTCACTTTTTTTTGCCTATCGGAAATTAGAGACAGACTCAAGAAGTTTAGAAAAAACTATTTCTTACTCATACACGGTGAAATTATCAACTCAAACCGATTTAGAATATTATGACACAAAGAGGATCATTAATTGCAAAAACAATACTTAGTGAATGAAGTTTGATGCCTAAGATTGTCATTATGGTTGAAGAAGCCTAAACATCTAAATTAGGACAAACTTAAATATTTTTTTTACTAAGAATAAAATATTTACTATATTAAAATTAATAATAAGAATGATTTTGTAATGTTTTCCACGCTTTTAATACGCTGAATTTATTTATCTTTCCATTTAGAACTTTCTATAAAATATTAAAAATAGTATAAAAGAATATAACATTGTTTCTTAATCATTAAAAAACACTTATTAATACAAATATAGCAACGCCTATGGGGCATTAGTTCGCAACACGTGCAAATAAAATATATTTCATATGGGGATATAAGTTGTATTTCTTATTTTTTATGTCTTTGCTGTAAATGAGAATTACTCTCAACATGTAACTTGTAGTGGATTGATATACAATTAATGCTTGAGATTATTTGATAACTCATCTTATATTTAATATTTAGATATTAATGGAAAAATACTATCTCATTAAAAATAATAATTAAATGATAG
>Ga0123341_1005597_pt1 | contig 11225 bp, 6 predicted proteins | sample Turbeapinknodule_FD_89959 | JGI IMG/M metagenome (GOLD analysis project Ga0123341, IMG submission 89959) | Root nodule microbial communities of legume samples collected from Mexico - Turtle bean Mexico pink nodule | ecosystem: Host-associated > Plants > Roots > Nodule | place: Mexico: Nepantla... | reverse complement strand
TAATTAAACCTAAAATAAATAAAAAACGAAGAGAAAAGAAAAATAACCCCAAGGACAGGAGTGGAAAACCGGAAAAGAAAAAAAAAAATCGCTCGCATTAGTGTGGCATTGGCGGGAAAAAGGAAGCTAGAAAACACAATCGAAAATGGATATATGAAAAACGGAAAAAGAGAAGAGAACAGAGAACAGAGAACAGAGAACAGATAATAGAGAAGTGAGAGAGTGTGTGTAAAATGGCGGAAGATATTCAGAGAATACTCGCAGCCATTAAATCCTCCGAGGCAAGCTTCTTCTTCTTATCATCATCTTTGTTTCTACTTGTATACTACACTCTGTTACTGTGGTCTCAGATTTTAGGGTTTTATGCACAGATTGTTGAGGATCGCGTTCAGTTGTTTAACGATCTTGGACGCATAGAATTGAAGAACGTGTCCGACTCCGACTATGCTTCCGTCGTTAACTGCATTGTAGTATCCTTCTTTGCTTTCTTCACAATCACATTATCGATATTTCTGTTTATTTAAAACTCACTACTGCTAACTCTGTTAGAGATTTCTAGTCAATCACTTGTAACATCCTTATAGTTAGATGCCTTGTTAGATTTTTTTATCGCTTTGTTAGTGTTCATGTTTGAAATTATACGATTCATGTGAATTCAAGCAATATATAGACCTCAGATTTAAAAACAAAGAATAAGAAAGAAATCTGTTACCTGTTACTGAAACTTCCCGAATTTTGTTTTTCTTTTAGTTAATATGGTATTGTTACAAAGTATTGATGATCATCATTTATGACTAAATCCTGGCCTATGAGCCTGATTGGTTATTTTTAGTTGATTTTTTCTTTTCTGTCATGAATTTTTTATCCACAAGACTAAATCCAAGATCTTGCTTAAGGGGTTCAAACCTAATGCATTTGGCCTAATGGCATATTGGTGAAACTTCATGACTTCATCTATTATTGTACTTATATGCTATTTCGGAACTCTATGGATTGCATGCATTCTTGTTCCCACCTTAACTGCTAGCTTGACTTTTTGGGAGAATTTCACATGTCTGGATGTGACCCAGTGCGTGCTAAATAGAAGTATCATACAAGTGGCTTTGCGCCATATAGAATTTAACCTATCCGGTTGCCTACCACAAATGCTCACTCTTGGAGTCAAGGTATCTCTTCACTTATCTCATGTTTTTACTTTCTCTTTATCCTTTATATATCCTATAGCACTTCCACTTCCACATCTCTTAAATTTTTCTTTATCTCTTTTATTATAACCTAATGTCACTATTAGGCCAGTGTCTGGTGTGGCAAGCATCTAAAGATGAGCCTCCTTTCAATAGAAGAATCTCAGGAAGATGAACATAACTCTGCATTCTACCAGGTAGGAGTTCTACGCCATAGATTGAACTCTCAAATAATCCTTGAATAAGTTTTTTACTTCACAAAAGGAAAAAGAAAGCTTCATACTTTGTTGGTTATATGTATTTTTAGCAGTTTCTCATGATCATTTTATATTTAGTTCTTGATTTGTAGTTTTGGAATTGTTCTCTCCTGTACTAGGAGTAAAAGTAACTCTTGAAATGTATTTTTATGTCCCAAAGACCAGTAAAATAGACATTTAAGAGATGCCATTGCTGGAGAAATATAATTGGTCTATGCAGGGAAAGAAGAGATAATACTTGTATTATGTTTCTCTTGTTATCTTATTTTTGTATGATTTATTTTGACAATGTGATATAGCAATGCCGTCAAAGAGGGTTATGTATCTGAATTAACATTGGACAGTGAAGGACAACAGAAAAGCAGCAAGTGAAAAAACTGAATAGTCTCAATGTTCAATTACTACTCACTGGTTGCCATTATTGATGAAATATTGAGAAGTGAGCTTACAAGTGTTGATTAGTAACCATGAACCATTGATTGACTTGCAACTGACAATTAGGAAACATAGTTATGTTATGATGCCTACACGCTATGATTTGTGAAACCTAGCCTAATGTAACTAGTTATGTCTATTAATTTTGAGTTAATGCTAGAACTCAAAAGGACACATAACTGAGGTGAAAAAAAGAAAACAACAATGGAGCAAAGTTTCCCAATAGGCCAATACCTCAACATTGTTTTATACAAAATTTAAGTGAAGCACTTAATTTTATCCTAATTAGTTGATGTGCCAATGAAATCTCGTTGATCCTCGAAGAAGACAAATTAATTACTAATACTCAAAGTTACTCAACTTATGATTAATGATAACCTTGGAGACAATGAAATGCTTTGACTTTGATGATAAGGTGAAGAACTACACATTGTTGCTACTCTTAACTTAGTTATGGCATCAATGTTTGAATAAGCAAGGGACAAAAGACCTCCTTAAGCGCAATCAAATCACAAAACATATGTAAGGATTTAAGCACAAAAGAAGAGCCAATTCAAAAGATTAGTCAATTATCAAGTAGCTTATATTATTGAACATGGGACTCCTAACAACATATGAATGCAAATCATCAGCAGAAGTCCGAAAGGATGGAAACATGAGTTCTCTTGCCGAACTACAAATTGAAAGGTTTTGATAATTTTCTCTCTATATCTTCCAATAATTCGTTTGACCAAACATTAAGAATTTTTTGTAACTCTCTTTTGATCTCTCTCTCTTCCTCCCTTTTTTCTTCCGTCCCCCTTCTAGCATGTGTCCTCCCTCTTTTATAATGTTCGAGACTTCATGAGTAATCTCCATTCCTACTTTGGTGGGGTCGTTGCAGATTCTTCGTCACATTGTTTTCTAGTATTGTTTACCTCCTCCTCTCTCACACTCCATGTCGACAACATCTATCTCTTACTGAAGACACCCCTATTATTAAGGCTTTCGTGGAACCGGTTATCCTAATATCTTTCCTAAGCCTGCACCTTAGGATGAGATATTAATAAAATGGTATTTAATTTAGCTTATATGCCGAATTAATCGGACACCTCAGCATAGCATATTTGGTATTTAATTCGAGTTAAATAATCAATTTTATCCGACATTGAGTCGGTCAATTATCCAACCTATTCGGACGGTACACAACCCCCTAGCCTCTAGCCGAGTCGAGCTCGACAAAGAGATTTATGCATATTTACATAAGAGAGACCCATATGTGTAAACACGATTTATATGTGTCTCTTTCATTTCTTGTTTTGACAAGACTTGGTTTCCTAGGCTATCATACATAAATGCCCTGTCACATGTGTCTCAAGATGCTAGTCCTATTGGGGCCGTTGGTTATGGTCATTGCTTTACACATGTCGGGCATCTAATGGGTTTTAGATTGACTGCTTTGACTACCGTTTCAAAACTCCTTCTACCTTCTTGCTTCCCCTTTCATGCTCACTTCTTCACTGAGTTTCTGTTGCCTTCCTTTTCCTTCCTCCGCTGCGAATTCCCTACTAACCATCGTATTCTAGGTATGTTTCCACTATTTTTTGTCCTTTATGCACTTTGTTCAGTGGTGATTTTACTGTTCCGTTGAGGTACCTGTGTTTCTCTTGTTTCGCTGTGTCTGATTCACTTTGTAGGCTTCCCTTTGTAGCTTTCGTTCATCTTATTTTGTTTGTATAATTTGTTTGCGTGTTGGCTTGTTTGAATAATTTATTATTGCTTTGCTTACCCTTGGGACAAAAAGGATTTGCTCAAGGAAACCTTTGTATATACCTCTTTTGAAAAACTTAGAAATCTTCGTGAGTTGTGTAGCTTAAGTAAAATTGACGAGAACTTGATTAGGGTAGTCGCTTGTGAACCCGATGAACCGGTTTGTAAAGATGAGTCTTGTGACTCTTTCGGTCAATATGTCGGGAGAACAAGCTCAGACATTCCTTCTCACTTGCCTGTGCACGGTCCTTAGTAACTTCTCATTCGCCTTGTGCAGTTCTTCATTCATCCGCACTGCATCCTCCATCATCCTTGTGGAACGGTCTACTTCTTCTTGGAGCTTGTTTAGTTAGCCGGGGATTCGTCTCGACTAGCTCAGGCCTCCTTCTGCAGTCGGTCCCGCTCTTGTCGAAATTCTTGGGCTTGCCTTTTCACTTCATTGTCGTGCTGGAGGGCTTGCATTGTCTCCATAATTTGGTGGAGAGTGGGCATCACGCCTTTTCCCCGTGCCTGCTGATGAACGTCATCCATTCCGTATGAAAGTTGGTGTCCCTCGTATCTTTGTGGTTGGCAGGACCAATTTTACCTATCCCACGGTGGACACCAAATGTTCTTGCCGAACTACAAATTGAAAGGTTTCGATAATTTTCTCTCTATATCTTTCAATATTTCGTATGACCAAACATTAAGAAATTTTTGTAACTCTCTTTCGTCTAATCTCTCTCTCTCTTCCTCCCTTTTTTCTTTCGCCCCCCTTCCAGCATGTATCCTCCCTCTTTTATAATGTTAGGGACTTCGTGAGTAATCTCCATTCCTACTTTGTTGGGTCGTTGTAGATTCGTTGCCGCATTGTTCTCCAATATTGTTTACCTCGTCCTCTCTCACTCCACGTTGACAACATCTATCCAATACTGAAGAAACCCATATTAATAAGGCTTTCGTGGAACGGGTTATCCTAATATCTTTCCTCGGCCTGCTCTTTGGGATGAGATATTAATAAAATGGTATTTGATTTGGCTTATATGCCGACTTAATCGAACACCTCAGCATAGCATATTCAGTATTTAATCTGAGTTAAATAATCAATTTTATCTGACATTGAGTCGGTCAATTATCCGACCTATCCGTACGGTACAATGAACATATCTGATGTGTTTTCCTGTTTAAATGCTTTTTTACTGACAGTTACTTATGGCATTGATTGAACTTTTAATTTTAAAGTAAAAAGTAGGAAATAGAGGACCTCATAAAGCACCATAAAAGTGCAAGACATAGCAGAAGTCCAAAGCTAGTGGAAAACAAACACATCCAAAATGATTTTTGTTGCTGATAAAAGCTTTTGCTGAACCTCTGTTATTATTGCTGTTGTTGCTATTATTATTATTATGATGATGATGCAATGCTCAGCTATAGTCAAGAGACATAGCACAGTTCACAGAATTAAACACTTTTTCATTTTTCTGAAGCCTTAAAATATAAACAGAACAATCCAAAGTATCGACTGCTTCTTTTCTTATGTGGAATCTTTTATATATTTGTGGTAAATGAGATTGTGATTGCTCTTAAGCACATGCACAAGTCTTTTTGACTTGTGTAAAAGCTCTTGGACGAATTGCATGGTTTTCAGCCTTGAAATATTCATTTTGATAATTTTTAGTTACATAATTTTCTACTTAGTTATTTTTATGTCGTGTTTGCAGCTTCTTGTGGAGATCCTAAGGTTTTCTGCATCAACATTTTCAACTTTGTTGAAATTCACTGATTTTGGTGACAAGGAATTGATGGACACTGTAGAAATCTTCATTTTAGAAGTATTAGATCTGACGAAAGATTCTATATCTCATGCTAAGGTAATATGTTTCTCTCAGTAAACAAAAGTAGACAATGTGGGGACATTTTATATGATATTTTTTGTAACTAAATAATGTGGGATTTAATTTTGTGCTATTGTCAGTTATTATTTTCTTTTAACCTTACTACTTAATCACGCATTTCTACATTAATAAAGGAGTGTGACTTTACTGCTTAAAAAGTCAATACAATGATGAGTGGTACATAAAAAACTTCTCTGACTGTAGATCAAAACTGAACTCAATAATTTACCAGTCTTTTGTCAATGGCATGCCTATTATTGATATCCTTGAAATGTTATAAGTTTGAATGAAGTCGTTGAGTGGTTAAATATACGATTTCTATAAATGTTTTATGATAGTGAAAGTTGGGTAGTAAAGTCCAGTGGTAGCAAAAACTAATGATGCAGAGATGATATTTTTTGTATTCATATTTTACCATGCAAAATTTTGTATCTGTTCCTAAGCATAGATCTTTTAGTGCTCCTAAGCAGAACATTCAATCATTTGGGTCAGAAGTATTGAAGGTTGCACACACAGTCCTTGATGCTGTGGTAAAGTTTTGCAAGGCACGTTCTGAATTAGTAAACTGGGAGGAAAGTGATGAAAATGGGTTGGGGCTTAACAAACCTATCACTGTTGATCATGTTATCAGCATAACAAAATGTGCAATAGAAAAGCTGTCTCAGATTGGTGTTTTTGCTGCAAATGATGGTGGCAATTCTGTCAATATTCTTAATGTCTCCTGGAAAGGTGTTGTTTCTTTGCTTCAAATTGGTGTTGGGCATTTTACGGAAGTTAACGTAGCAAATATTGTGTTAACTTTGCTTGGGTTGATAACGGAGCCTCTGAAATGTGCTGCCCAGGCTTGGTCTTCATCACTGAATGAATCCATTACTGTAATTGAAGTTAAAAGAATCATTGTGCCAGTGAAATTTTATCTAATAAATACTCTTAAAATATGTTCTATGTATCCTCATCAGGCGTATACCGTTTACAGGGAAATTACACTGTGTGTTCTCAAGATCACATGTTTTTGGCTTTTTGTAAGTAATGAAAATCTTCTGAAATGTGCATCTGTGATAATAACCGAACTACTGGAAGAAACAACCCTGGGTCTGCTATTGTCTTTGCTAAATTCTTATAAACTGAAATTGGAAGAGAAGCTTGAGGTGCTAGAATGGTTGTTCATGAATAAAGGGGATTCTCACTCTGTCCTTGATTGTCCAACCTTAAGTGATTGTAACCTTGAATGGGTTAATGATATCTTTTGCAATAGCTGTGAAAGTATGAGCAGAGCAAAAATACTAATACTTGGTCGGGTCGTATTGTTTATTAACATTCTCAGATATTCTCCTGGGCTTGATGGTGATGTGCAAATAGCAATAACTCGAAAGCTCAATTGGTTTTTGGATATTTTAGTGGAGGAAGATGTCTATTCTCACATACTTGTTTTGCAATTTCCTTTATTTTATGGCTCTGGGAAAACAGCAGAACTGGTGTCACAGCCTATTTTTACTTCCATCTTGCTAGCATTCAAAACCTTCATGATTGTGATCTTTTCAAGTACAGCTTGGGAGGAGTTGGAGTCTTTCTTACTAGAGAACTTCTTTCATCCTCACTTTCTATGCTCGGAGATTGTGATGGAATGTTGGGGCTTTATGCTGCGACATGCTGAAACACAAATGGCAAACAACATCCTTGGCAAACTAAGCTCATTACTTAAGCTGTTGGCATCCCCAGATTCAGTTTTCTTGCCTCATTCTTCCTTCAGAAAGTTGGCAAGATCCATATGCATGCTTTTAACCTACGGTGCACAATCAATAGTTAACGAAGTGTACATATCTCTTGTCGGTAATGGGAAGTCACAGTTGTCACCAATTATTTGTTTGGCTCTGTTCATGGAAGGTTTTCCACTTGATTTACTGGCAGATGAGTTGAGAAACTCTTCCATTCAAAGAATTAAGTCTGATTATTTAGACTTCATAGACAACTTTGATGAAGCATCAATGGTAGCATACTCCTCTGGTTTGTTTGGTGTTCCAGTTTTTATTCTTTCTGCTTCTTTGCCATCACTGTAAGTATTCTGGGTTCTGTTACATTCCATCCATTTTTGGATTATGATAAGTCACAATGAAATAGATAAAGTATAAACTTCATTAAAAATATAGAATGCATACTTGTATAATTTGTTTTTTATCTCTATCATGGTTACTTGTATAGTCCGCGTACAACACATGGGGACATGAACACAAGGATTTTATTAGTTCTGTATAATTTAGTCTTTCTTTATGTCAAACTAATTATATCTTGCAAGCGAAAGTCAGATTTGGGTTTGACCTCTCACAATCACATGCCTGTTTCAATCTGATCTGAATGTTTTACTGATGGACACGATTTTGCTTCATTTCAACCTAATTCACTTTATTCTTTCATTGAACCTGAATATTATTGGTGTCAGCTTTAAGATTGGTATTCCCATTTCCGTGCAGCCAAAACAGAGTATCGGATATTGATGCAAGGGCCTTGAAATTTTTGGTTGCAATTTCTTCTTATTACAAAAGCACTGTAGACGAAGTAATTAAGAACCGTTATCTCCAGCTTTTCCGTGAAACTCTAGGGATAATCTCATATTTGGAACGACTGTATACCTCAAATGATATTGAACAAGCCATCATGGAGATTCAAAATATCTTTTTGTCTGAGCCTGGAGCCCATTTGAACAAATGCAAACCACAGTTGGCTCAATTCCTTGCAGGACTTGTACACATGGAAATTTCAGAAAGTGATGATGATGCAAAGAGCTGCGCTGTGTGGGAATTATATCATTTGCTCTTGAAAGAGCAGCACTGGGCACTTATTCACTTGGCAATTACCGCATTTGGATATTTTGCTTCTAAGACTACGTGCAATAAGCTATGGAGATTTGTTCCACAGGATGCAGCACTTTCATATGATATAGCTTCAGGACTAGAATCAAATCAGGAAACATTTATGGTTGAGTTTGGAAAATTTCTTAAAAAGGAAAAAGCTCTTCTTACAGTTGCACCAAACCTTGAACAGCTTGAGCTGCTAGGTAGAGAAGGTCTTGTGTTGAAACAGACGGTCCAAAAGGTTTCAGCCATTTCTGAAGAGAAAGAGAGATGTGATAACATGGAAGTTGATTGCAAGAACCAATCAAATAAAAAAAGGAAACTTCCTGATGGAATTAACAGAGGAGTGGAATTGCTGAAAAGCGGTTTAAAGATTATTGGCGATGGTCTTTCCCAGTGGCAGCTTAATCATTTTGATACTGCTGAACAACATATAAAATATTTGACTCAGTTTTCACAACTTGAAAACGTAATTACTCACTTCGAGGAATTGACAGGGAGCGGCGAGGTATGTTCATCTTCTATGCAGAATGATTCTTGAGGTTGATTATTCATTGATGCATGTTTTATTGTAAAGAAATGTTCAGTAAAATTTAGTTCCTTCTCCTGATCTTTTTTATCTTGTATGATAGTGATTTGGCATGATGTAGCATTCTAGTACAAATTCTGTCTAGGTGAGGGCAATGTTACTTATGTCCCATAACAATGTCTTCACTTGAAAATGAGGTTTTCTTTTTTGTCCCCTCCCTAACTTTCTTATATTGAGAAGAGAAGTGATAGATATAAGTTCTATTTATGGGTGAAGAGGTGACAAGAGCAGATAAGAGGAAGGAAAAGAGAGTGAAAGAGGAGATAAATAACCTGCTGTAATTCATTGAGTAAAGATGAAGTCATAAATGTCATACTTAGTTATAATTTTAGTTCCTATATGTTTTAAAATTTGTAATTTTGGTGCTTATTTTTTACACAATTTTGGTTTTTGCATTTTAATTTTGTAATTTTAGTTTTTGATTTTATTACAATTTAATTTCTTAATTTCTTTATATTTTATATTTTTTTTTTCATTTTTTAATTTAAAATATCTATCTGACTAATTTTGGTCCAATAACTGAACTAGACTTGTAGTTATTCTGATTACCATTTCTCTTCAGTTGATATATCAAGCCTTTTTTTTCATTCAATTTTGAGTACAATTTAAAATAAATCTATTGATCCCAGGTCTATTTGTTAAATGTTACGAAGATAATAATTTACTAAAAAACAAGGTGATATAAGTTTGATACACATGAAAAAATATTTGTATAGTTGCACAAGAAAATGCTTTTTAAAATAAAAAGTTAAAATTATGGATACATAAAAAGTTTAAGGACTAGAATTGCAGAAAATAAATTTGGGAACTAAAATTATGAATTTTGTAGAAATATAGTAACTAAGATTCTAAGGAGAATTTAGAAGCCAAAATCATGGATTTCATTAAATATAAGAATAAAAATTACTATTAAGCCTAAATACCACCGAATGAATAATATTGTTGTACTTTAAAACAAAACAATGACGAGAAGCAGTTTGAAAATATGATGAAAATTGTATTATGACTCTGGTTTATAACACTGAACCCACCCTTTTGTCCTAGATTCCTAGTATGATATGAGCACAGTGAAAATTTAATATTGTCTTTAAGAAATTTATCAGAATGAGGAAAATTTAATGTTAATTAAGAGATTAGGTAAGTTTTGTATATAAGATTTTATTTTATATATGTTTTTATATTTTACTGAAGTTGTATATTGTAAATACTATTTTTATTTTTTTTACTGAAATTTAGTTTGTTTTTTACTGAAGTTTTCTTTTTAAAAAAGACTTGTTTTTATTACCGAAATTGTGGATCGTAAACACAATTATGTGTTTTAGTTTTGTATTAAAGTCATAAATATATTATTAATCTCGTAATTAATTTCAAATTTACTAATTTCTTCAAGATATTAAACTAGAATGATAAATTTTCTGAAAATTCGAATTAAAATATCTAGATAATAATTCTTGAATATAAAAAAGTTAGGTTAGTGTCTATAGTTCTCTTTAGGGATATTTATTTTTCTTTAAGAGCTAAAAATTAAATTTGTTTAAAGACTGATAATCCAATTCTATTAAAATTCATTCAGTTAAGATGGTATAGTATATATAATGTGGCATATTGTGTTGAGAATAAGATTTTCTGATTAAATGTAAATCAATGTGTGTTAGTGGAAAGGTTAGAGTTAGTGAAACCCATCTGTCTTCAAAAGAATCAGTGCTGTATATTTTGATTAGAAATTATCCTTAATTACACGCACTTCTTTCGAGTTTTAAAATGCATAATTATGTTTTTTTAATTTTTTAATAAAATAATATTATATCTCTTCTAGTTTTTAAAGCATACCAATTTCAAGAATAAATACTTTAAATATATTAAATCAAGAAACAATTTTCTTCTCTCTACTTCTGAGGAGAAAGGAAGCAAGGTTCCGTAAAAAAAATGGAGTGATTTGATTAATAAATGTCATAAAATTAACATAGAGATTTCGCTGCATTTTCATGTTTATATATATATATATATACTTTATGAATCTAAATATTCTTTTATACTTTCGATTATATGATATAAATTTTTTTAGTGCTTATTTGATCTTTTATAAGATTAAATTTAAAATATCTATTATCCTACATTAATATAAGAATAATAAACGAGAAATATATAAGATTCATATCGAGTTGAATTTACTACTTTGGTATTAATACGTTATTGTATAAACTAATGCCATTTTATGTTTTAGTCAATTATAGAATATATTTTATTATATTTATTGTAACTTGGAAATAAAAACTTATATGAATACG
>Ga0123341_1005596_pt1 | contig 11226 bp, 6 predicted proteins | sample Turbeapinknodule_FD_89959 | JGI IMG/M metagenome (GOLD analysis project Ga0123341, IMG submission 89959) | Root nodule microbial communities of legume samples collected from Mexico - Turtle bean Mexico pink nodule | ecosystem: Host-associated > Plants > Roots > Nodule | place: Mexico: Nepantla... | reverse complement strand
TTGCTGGATTTGTGCTCATCATGACCATTTTCGTTGCCTTGTTTCTGCCCGAGACAAGAAATGTTCGAATTGAAGAGATGAATAAAGTTTGGAAGTCACATTGGTTTTGGAGTAAGTTCATTCTGAATGATGCAGTCACCGAAGCACATCCTCGTATGGCCAGAGCTTGAATTGTCCAAGAATTTTGTTTAATCATACCAACAAAATTTCTATCATTTCTTACATGTAAATTGTAATGAAGTAATTCTTACTTTTTGTAATAGAATGTATACTATGTTCAACAAAATTTTAAATTACTTGAATTTAGCTCAATTTTATATTTATATCTATTTATATTATTAAATTATTTAAATCAATATCACTCAAAGAGTAAACATAGAATATCGCATTATAATTTTATCAATACTAAACAACAAAAAAACAAAATTAAAAATATGCTTGATGTATCATACTTTCCAATATATAAATAGAGATTTAATGTAAATTTTGAATTGGGTTAGATATAAAAGGCGAGTTTAATTGAATGAAGTGAAGTTTAGAATTTTTAATTGAGAATGATGTTTAGTTTAAAAAAATAGTATTTTGGTCTAATTTTTAATTTCAAAATTTGATTTCATGATGAAGTTAGTGTAAAGGTGTATTTATATGAGGGAGATAATATTAAGTAGAACAATAATGAGGAAATCTAATAGTAATAATATTAATCATAATAATGAAAAGGCCTTCATATAAACAATATATACACACACTTCATACTTTAATATATTAATATTTTATTTTTTAATTTAATTTATTATTATATTATTATAAACAATGTAATAAAATGTATGTATTTTTTTATTCATCGTCTCAAAGGAAGTTTTCTGTAATGAAATTGAAATGTAAAACCTTGAAATCAGTGATGAGCTTATGAATGTTGGAAAGCAGAGGAGTGTGTTGGTGATGGCTCTCGCAACCCACAAACTCAAACTCTCTTCTTTTTCCTCTCTTTTCGCCAAACTCTCATTTTCAACAACACCCAATAACAACCCTCTTTATGATTCTTCTGTCGCCGACAACCTCGTCTCTGTTTTCACCCGACAACCCAGCGCCGCCGCCGCCATTGAACTCAACCGCTTTGCTCCCATCCTCACGCCCCCCCTTGTCGAGTCCGTCCTCACGCGCCTCCCCACTTGGAAACTCGCCCTCTCCTTCTTCCAATGGGCCTCCGAGCAGCACCACCATGGGTACCGCCACAATTGCTACACCTACAATACCATTGCCTCTATCTTCTCCCGCTCCCGCCAAACCGCCCCTCTCAGAACCCTCGTCAAACACCTGGCGGAGTCCGCTCCTTGTTCCTTCACCCCCGGCGCGCTGGGCTTCCTCATTCGCTGTTTGGGCCAGGTGGGCCTCGCGCGGGAGGCCCATCACGTGTTCGATGAAATGCGGGTGAAGGGTCTTTGCGTTCCCAATGATTACTGCTACAACTGCTTGTTGGAGGCTCTGTCCAAGTCCGGGGAGGTTGATTTGGTGGAGGCCAGGTTGGAGGAGATGAAGGGGTTTGGGTGGGAGTTTGATAAGTTCACGCTGACACCTGTGGTGCAAGCCTATTGCAAAGCTCGCAGGTTTGATCAGGCTCTGAGGATTTATAATGAGATGAGGGAAAAAGGTTGGGTTGATGCGCGTGTTTGCGCTATGCTGGCATTGTCGTTTTCCAAGTGGGGGGATGTGGATAAAGCGTTTGAGTTGGTGGAGAGTATGGAGGGACATGGGATGAGGCTAAATGAGAAGACTTTCTGTGTTTTGATTCATGGGTTTGTCAAGGAGGATCGGGTTGATAGGGCCCTTCAGTTGTTTGAGAAAATGTGTCGGGTTGGCTTCACTCCTCCTGTTTCGTTATTTGATGTTCTCATTGGAGGACTTTGTAAGAGTAATGATGCTCAGAGAGCTCTGAGCTTGCTTTCGGAGATGAAGAAGTTTGGGGTTGCGCCGGATGTTGGGATATTTACTAAGTTATTATCGGCTTTTCCAGACAGAAGTGTGATTGCCAAGTTGCTGGAAGAGGTTCCGGAAGAAAAAGAGGAGAAAACTCTGATTTTGATTTACAATGCTGTTTTGACTTGTTATGTTAATGATGGATTGATGGATGAAGCCTGTCGCCTTCTTCAGATGATGATTCAGAGCAAATCCAGTGATGTCCAGATGGATGATTTCTTCAAGGACAAGAAATTGGTTTTTCCAAATGCTGCTTCCTTCAGCATCGTGATTGATGGCTTACTCACAAATGGTCAGTTGGACCTTGCTCTGAGTCTCTTCAATGACATTAAACAATTTGTTGGTAGGCCAAGCGTTTTGATGTACAACAATCTGATCAATGGTCTCTGCGATTCTAATAGATTGGAGGAAAGCCGTGAGCTCTTGAGAGAGATGAAAGAGTTAGAAATTGAACCAACTCATTTCACCTACAACTCAATATTTGGATGCCTGTGTAAAAGAAAGGATGTTTTAGGAGCAATCGATATGTTGAAAGTGATGCGTGCTTGTGGGCATGAACCGTGGATAAAAAATTCCACCCTTCTTGTGAAAGAACTGTGTGATCATGGCAGGGCTGTAGAAGCATGCGGTTTTCTTGACAGCATGGTTAAGCTAGGATTCCTTCCTGATATAGTTTCCTACTCTGCAGCAATGGGGGGTCTGATCAAGATTCAAGAAGTGGATCGAGCACTGAACTTGCTCAGGGATTTGAGCTCTCGAGGCCATTGTCCTGATGTGGTTGCTTTTAACATAATGATGAGAGGGCTCTGCAAGGTCAACCGAGTTGCAGAAGCTGAAAAATTGTTGGATGAGATTGTTGTGAAGGGTCTCTGTCCTTCAGTTGTGAGTTACAATCTGCTTATAGATAGTTGGTGCAAGAGTGGTTCTGTTGATAGGGCCATGGCTCTTCTGTCGAGAATGTCTGGAGAAGACAGGGAGCCCAATGTCTTCACTTACTCAACTTTGGTGGATGGATTTTGCAGAGAAGAAAGGCCTGATGATGCACTCTTGGTTTGGAATGAGATGGAAAGAAAAGGCTGTTCTCCTAATAGAGTTGCTTTTATGGCACTTATTTATGGTCTTTGCAAGTGCAATAGACCAACTGCAGCACTCCAATATTTACGTGAGATGGAACACAGAGAAATGAAGCCTGACTCATTCATTTATATTGCATTGCTAAGTGCTTTTCTATCAGATATGAACTTGGCCTCTGCATTTGAGATTTTTAAGGAGATGGTTTATTCAGGATTTTTCCCAAAATCCCATGATAAAAGCTACCCCATTGTAATGGATGCAATAGACAAATTTTCCAAGGATCACAGAACATCCTCAGGCATACAAGTTTTAATGGAAGAGGGTAAACTTCCTACACGCTGTCTTCAATGAAATGGTGTTTGACTGCTAAAGGAAGTAGATGTTACATGGGAGAGGTAAAAATTGATGCATTTGAGAAGAAACAAATGTACAGAAAAAACATGTGATGCTCCAGATAATTTTTGCCTACAAAAAGAACTTGAGCTCAGGAATTTTCAAAGGATCCTTAGAGAATACAAGAGGAAAGCAAATTAAGAGAAGAAGAGACATCACAGTTGATCAAAGGAGCGCTATGTTTCTGTTCTTTCCCTAGTCATTTCAAACCCTTGACTATGTATTCATATTTGGTTTTTCTGTTGTTACAAACACAACAATAGCTCAACATTTTTTTAAGATACACGCAGTGGCGATTTTTCTGTTACATTTTTTTATAATAATGTAAATGTGATTTTCCCCCTTTCATTTTCTTCCTCTAGTTGACGTTTATTATTATTTAATTTCAAAGTAAAAAAAAAAAAATGTTTTTTCTTATATCTAGCAATACTGTGTGTTACATTAATTTATTTAAGTTTTACTGTTTATTTTCACTCAAAATTTCCCTCTTCTCTTTCAGTGTCCCCACTTCGTGTTTTCATATTACAATTTTTTTTGTTTCTTTCTACATACTAATATTTTTATTTTAGTTATACAAATTTATTTGACGTATAAATTATTTTTTATTCTAACTATTAATTATTTTTTGTTCAAAAAATAAAAATATATATATTAAATAAAATAAAAAAAATTAAATATTTAAGCTTAAAATAAGAGTTAAAAAATTATATATATTTTATTTTATTTATGACATGAGTGAACCTGTAAATAAAAGATTGTGGGTACATTTTTCATTTTTCACAAGTCATCTAATCGCCAATAAGTCACATCTTTGACCATGGATATTCAACAAATGATGGTAAGATAAAAAAAATGAGATTTTAAAATTTTGAGGCACTATTACATGTCAGAATTTGAAAATATATAGGCAAAAAAAAATTAAATTAACCAATATAGAGTATGAGTCATTTTCTTTTCATTGAAGTCATGACGTGAACTACCTTGTTCTACAAGACAAACTATATTTTCCTATAGAATATTGTAACTCAGAAGAAAAAGATAGTTGATATATCTTTTATTAAAATGATAACGTGACGTAATGTTTCTGCATAATTCTAAATTAAACCAGTGAAGTACTTTAATCTTCCATCACCACGTAGTGTAATTTTAAAAATCAATACAAGTTTTCCTTCATACTATCACTTAGTTGATTTTAGATTTGATCCCATTTCCCATCAATCATTTCCATTGCCAAAAGCATGGTGACTTATTGCTTTGTGTAATCTATAATTCCACTGTTCAGAATCCCCTCATATTTGCCTTCTCCGAAATTGAGATGATAGTTGAGAAAAACAGCCACAATAATCATCAGAGTTATCCTGTAAAAGAACTGGGCAATTTAATGCCATTCATTCCATTAAAATAGACAATCTAGACTCTAGAGAGCTGGTTCCAAAAGTTAATGTTACATTTAAAACGAAGGAGCTGGAAACAAGACTATCTCCCCCAACATGGCAATGCTATTAAAATAAGGGGATATTAGGCCCCAACTTGCACAACTTTTCTTCAATTTGAAGTGGAGAACATCTATTAAATCCCTCCTACAAGTTGCTCCCAGAAGCAGATACCTCGGTACTACAGACTGGGCAAACCTGCCGACAAAGAACCAAGGAATTTGATAAAAACAATGGGGTAATTTGTGAATTGTTGATACGCTACAATTAGGTTTTGCAAATGAAACTTAAAAGTAGAGAACTAAAACAGTTATTGTGAAATAAGTAATAATATATATGACCTGAACAATGAGGTCGAACAATCATTATTCATGCTTCAACTCTACCACCTTAAGTGGTCTTAAACTGATTGGTTCTAAGTTTAATTTAGCTTGTGACCAATTCAAGTTTAGATAGTGACAAAATGGCTGAGTGCATAAAACCTATAGAATGGATGATATCAATATCTTAATGCCAGTGAAATATTTAAAACTCCACACCGGTTTCATAAAAAACTCAAGAAAGGACATATCTAACACAGGCTATAAAACTTTAGAAGTTAAAGAGCTGAGGAACATGGGAATAGGATCTTAGAAGGCTGTTAGTTTGCAGCTAAAAATAGCGAATAGAAAAATCAAGATTATAAAATGATCAGATATAAAATTGGGTCTATGAAAGCAATTAAAACATGCAAATGTATGGTGTAATAAGGAGAATCTAGGTTGTAAGGGATTGGTAAAAAAAAACAAGACAAAAACAGATATAATGTGCAGAACAAAAGCAGAAAAAGACTAAAAATCACATATGCATCCTATAACTCTATTAGGAGTAGAGCACAAAAGCATTATCCAACCAGAGGCAAAGAGGTGTGTGCCAAAAAACCTAATGGAACCATAAATTAGAACTTGCTTGTTGAAATTTGGAACTAATAGCTACATGAAAATATGCACATTGACCTCATGCATGCAAACAGATGAAATCTATAAGGCAAAAGCATACCTTGTTTATTTTCAACCAATTGTTGATACACTCAGGATGGTACAGATGTTTGCAGGAAAGATGTGTTAAAGATTCACCATCCTCAAAGTCCACCCGGCAAATGACACACCTGGAACAGGGCCACAACAATCAGGCACCTAGATATATCATTAACAAAGTTAAGGTTACAAGTAACAGAATTTGCACATACGAATCATTGCTTCCATGCTGATCGCTCCCAATCTTGTAGTTGAGTGAAGGCAAACAGGCAATAGTGTCAGTTGAAAGACCTCTGCTCTCAGTTCCAACTACTTCACCCAATGCCAGTAATTCCTGAAATAATTGAAATTTACCATCAACCATGAGACACAAGGAAACAAAGAGGATGGACAGCATCACACAAACTTTGATATGTAGATCAAAGTTACCTCGTATGAAAGTTCATCTGGATCAACGTCCTCCCAAGCATCCTGCAAAAACAGATTATCAACAAGAAGCATTTATAGAATTAACAACAATACACAGAATTAAGAACAATATCCGAGTTGTGTGATTAAATACTATATTCCAAAAAATAGTAACAAATCAATCCAGCCTAACTGATTCTGTGATTACAAAAACACATGATAATAAAAAAGATGACCGAGTTGTGTGATTAAATACTATATTCCAAAAAATAGTAACAAATTAATCCAGCCTAACTGATTCTGTGATTACAAAAACACATGATAATAAAAAAGATGAAGGTAAATTAGAACAAGATATTTTGTCATACAATGCATGATATTGAGCCAATATTGGTCTAACAGTACTACTACGCCTCAAAACTTTATTTTAATTTTTTAATTTATTTTCCGATCATTTCTCCTTTTTCTCAGACATGCAAAATCTCAAAGATTTTGACCCATAAAAACATGGGATTTTTTGTTAACAAAGTTATCACCAATTTACCATTAAAAGCATGCTAAAGCTATTGGCATAGAGCTTTAGCAGGTTGTCAATATAGCAGCCACTATCTAAAAGTAACGGAGCATTTTAGACAGAGTCTTCGCCACCACAGCAACTTATTCATCATCCTTCTTTTTTCAGAAAATGAAGTTAAGGAGTGTAGGCAGGCAAAGTCATCAATAGAGTGCAGCAGTGGTGCCATCAAGCATGTTACAGCCTGAGGCCACCACAAACCTCATTTCATGGAGCACTTTTACCTCCTTCGTTTCCAATAATTTATTATTCACTTTGAAGAAAGCCTCTAATGACCTCATCCACCCTCATGAGCTCTCTAGCTCATTGATTGCCAGTGATATTTTAGATCATTTCCAATGTTTTCCAACACCCTCACTACTCAACTGCACACTCTGCCCAATCCAATGCTCACTCTCTGTTCACACACTCATGACGCTTATTGCAAGCCTCATTCCTTTTTTTCCACCTGCGCTGCAACTCAATCCCTGACTATTCCTCCTTTTAGACTATAACTTATTAATTTTAATTATGTATATGATTAATTTTGGATAAATTTTACTTTTGAATATATGGGTGTTTAGTGTAAATCTATAATATAATAATCAGAATAGCAGCCATCCAGCTATATGCAATTCCACGACAGCACCTTTTGGGGGTAAACATTCCCTCCACATTGATATCTGGAATTTATATAACTATGGGTATAGATGAATTGCTAAAGATAAGATACCAGGAGAGGAGGCTGAGTTTTCTAATACTCGCCAACCTCTAAAAATGCATAAACAGCTCTAAAACAGTTCATGGATATCTTACTGAAGAATAAGGGGAAAATGTCCCTGAAATGATAAAATCTCCAAAATATAAAAAAAAAAAAAAAAAAAACCCAAAAAAAAAAAAAAAAAAAAATATCTACTCTAAAATTGTGAAATAATAATAAAAAAAAAAAAAATACCCCGGGCGGAAATTATGATCCCACACAAAAAATAACATACATCCAGAGACAACGCTTTATTGAGTGTCCACAACAAATCATACACTCTTAATTTAGTAAGCTCTCTAGAATGTAGTGGTAGAAAGTAGATGAAAGAACCATGACCTAAATGGATTTATTGAAATCTTGGAGTTGATAATGCCAAATGGCATCATTTGATATATATGTAGCCAATTCTATTGAGTGGGATAAGGCTTGCTCATTTTTGTTAACAAAATAAATGAAAGATATGAAATAGAAGAAGCATTAAGCTGTTTAAGTAAAATATTGTAAACCTATCCCGATACTGAATGTACAAACAGTTGAACGGAATAGCCGGTTGCCTACAGTGTAACAAAGAGAAGTAAATCCATTAAAAAATTCAGAGAGCGGTACAAGTATACAGGTAGATCTTTGTTTAAGGTAGGTGTATCCTAGAAATGACACAGTAGTGGATAGACCAAAAATATCTCCAAAATATCCCCAAAAAGAAAATGTCTACCGAAGGTTAAGATAATTTTCAAAAGGATAAAACTATGTCCATAACTAAAGCAAATATCCATCCACAGGTATTATCTTCCAAGGAACCATAAAAATACGCCCCAAATTATACAGTACTGAGGTTTCACACCTTTTAAGTAATTGGTATTGTCTCCATGGGTCTGTGTGAGAGTACATGTAACATTTACCTGAGAATTAGCACCATGTTCCTCTATGTCCTCCGCCTCCCCTGTATTTGAAAAAGAAACTAGTGATTATTTCATAAAGAATAAAATAAAAACCTATTAATTACAGTCAGCCAAGAAAACTTACGATCATTTATCCCAGCAAGAGCCAACAATCTAGCTGCCATCTCCCTCTCTTCAGCTTCCTGTAATGCTCTTGCATATGCTTCGTCGCTTGAAAAAACATCTGGGTCAAATTCAATGCTGGGATTATCATGTTCTCCAGCACTAGCATGAGCATGGACATCAAATGCATCTTCATCCTCGTACTCATCATTATCATCATCTTCATCATCATCATCATCCTCATCATCATCCTCATCCACATCAGTACCATCATGTAGATCATCAAAATCATCTCCATCGTGCAAATAGCTTGCACCTTCCCAACTACCATAATCACTTCCTTCATTATTCATTCTCAGCATCATATATGCCCTTTCCTATATAGTAATCAAAAGCACAACATCAAAACGAAGAATGTGAAAATAAAAAACAAAAATCATACCTTGTACTTAGTAGTGTATTAGTATATAAGTATATTATTACACATATAGGAAGGCAGGGAACCCAATTAAAACAACTTACTAAATCACATTCTTTATACAACAACATCCATTCCATATCTCTATTAGTTGGTTTGATCAACATTAAAATTAGTTGGTTTCGTGAGTGTTAGCCCCAAAATTTCTGATGAGAAGTTTGGCTTTGATTATCTATCATTAGAGAGGAAAGACCTCCGGGGAGAATCATGAGTGTTAGACTTCAACAGCAAAGCTGATCAAATCAGACACGGCTTCACGACAAGAAGACATAGCTGTTTGTGAAAGATGGGTGAAGGAGTATAACAGGGACACGCAAGTGCTACTAAATAAAACGAAACATTAACCATAACACAATTTAAGTAAAACAAAATTTCAGTAATACTATAGGGTTTAAGTAGCTTCAAGCATTCTGATACAGAAAATCAATTTGATTACTCAGTACTCTCGAATCACTGTTAAAATTGGATTACTAAGCTTTCAGTTCACTCAATTTTGGTTTCTAACCACAGGAATGAAACTAAAAGAGCAATATGATAGAATGAGAAGAAGAGCGAAACCTGCTCCTGGAGGGTTCGAGCGAGAGCGAGGTCAGCATCGACCTGGCTGAGATTAGTGAAAGGGGTTCGCGAAGGTTGGCGAGGATTGGGTGCAGATCCAGTTGGTTCGCCTTCGCCTACATCGGCTTCTCGATCTTCTTCCTCTTCCGCCTCCACTTGCTCTGCCATGTGCTCCTCGCCATTCAAATTGGAATGCTCCTCCTCTAGGTTATGGTTGTTCGATTTCACTCCTCCAGAACCTACTTTCGCGGTGGCGGTGTTATTGTTAGCAGCGGCGGCGGTGTTATTGTTAGCGGTGGCGGCGGCGGTGGTGTCGTTCTCCATAAGAATGCGATAAAATAAGAAGAAGAAGAAGAAGAAGAAAACGGTGAACGAGAGAGGAATTGAGGATCAAGGAGACGGAGATAGATTAGACGATCGAATCAATCCAAGGAATATATGTAAATATCAATTAATTCTTATTAACTTATTATTATTATATTATATATATATATATGAGTATTGAAAAATAAATAAATAAATAGGTAATGAAGGGTAATAACCTAGTATCTATGTAGCACTGACACGGACATTGATACTACACGTACACGCATACGGAGATACGTAAAATCTCTAAAATGTAGGATGGGAATACGGATCTGTATATTATATAATTATGAATTATATAAATTGACAATAAAGATTTATGTGTACAAGTATGTTTCATATTATTTTTTGGAGCGGAAATATGTTTTTTCCTAACTGGTTCACAATGATTTGTTTCTTAGTTTTATAATCATAATAACAATTTATACAATAAAGTTTGAATTTTGAGAAAATTAATATATTTTTCTTTTTTAAAATTGTGTTAAATCCGTACTAGAATTGTCAGAAATCAAACGAATATTTTTTGAATTTGACTTTTCACGGATACGTGTCTTACAAGTGTCATACGAGTGTCGGTGTCCGACACGAGTATCGAACACCGACGCGTCATTTAAGAGGAATGTTCGAGCTTCATAGCCTAGTATACTCGAACACACCTCTTAAATCTTAGTCAAACATATCGGACAATCGATACTCATATAACATTTTTAAAACACGTATTAGTAAATTGTTTAATTTAAAAAATATTTTAAAAAATTCGGACACACTTCTTAAATATTGGACACACTTATCGGACACCAACACCGTACAATACTTTTAAAAAACATATCGGTAAAATGTTTAATTTAAAAAATATTTTTCATTCCTAACATTCTCACATAATTTTAAAAATATAAATATATTAATTTTAAATGAGGGTGATGACGTTAGAGAGAAGGATCAAAATAAAGATGAAAAGGTCCACATGAAGGAATACGGAGACGGTGTGGGCTCCACAAGCTTCGACGCTCCGATTCCATCTCACCGTCCATCAATATGGGTCCCACATGAGATCAACGGCTCCCCGTGTCAATTCCAATAACTTAAACTTGGGAGAACACAACGTGTTTGTTTTAATTTTTAATTTTTTTTGTTTTTGTTATATTAATATGAGATGACAAAAACATAAAACAGAAAGAATACCTAATCAAATGTATTACTATGATT
>Ga0123341_1005595_pt1 | contig 11226 bp, 9 predicted proteins | sample Turbeapinknodule_FD_89959 | JGI IMG/M metagenome (GOLD analysis project Ga0123341, IMG submission 89959) | Root nodule microbial communities of legume samples collected from Mexico - Turtle bean Mexico pink nodule | ecosystem: Host-associated > Plants > Roots > Nodule | place: Mexico: Nepantla... | reverse complement strand
TGTTATGGTTGTTTTATTTAATATGTGATCTTTTAGTTACACGAGAGCAAATGATATCAATAGAGCTTCTCTGTAAGAAGTTGAATGATGAATTTTTTTTTAATATTTATTTTAATTTTATGTAAAATATTTAATATTTAAAGTAGGCGAGTAAATTAATCACATTGTTAAGAAGCTTTCACTTAAATTTTTACTAAATAAAATTCATGAAATTCTATTAATAAGTCTCATTCATCAGATAACACAACCTTAATTAGTCAGACTATAAGATCTATATGAATTTCAACCAATGTGATGTTGTAGAGTTTATTAGTGACTGTAATGCGTTTTGCCTGAAGAGCATTGACTTCATTACAAAATTAGATATGCGATACATAGTTGAACACTGAATAAATATTTATTCAATAATAATTTTATCATAAAAGCCAATATTTTGTAAATTTATGTTGATAAATTTTACAATGAAACTTGTCTAAAAAATTGAGAAAATATGAAGTCAAACTCCTTTATCATGTTAAACGAATGCTTCACGATGTACTGTAGTATGGTTTTAACTTTGAATTGCACACGGTGTGCAATGACAAAACACGATGTCTCCAACTCAATCTATACATTTTTTTTCATGGAGAGTACGCTCCAACAAGTTATGCCTACAACTATGGTTAAGACAGGAAAACTATCCACCCAATAGAGGCGTAGTACACTTCCATAGATTCTTACATTCTGAAATCCAAAACGCAAACTGTATTATTGGCAAAACATGCAGCGATCTTGTTACCCTCCTTATTCCAGCACACCTCGAAAATGCCGCCATCAGCAGTGTAGGTTTTAACGATCTTGCCTTCCTTCAAGGACCATATGAGCATCGATTTGTCAGGAGACCCACTGGCTAAATACTCACCGTTGGGACTGAATGCAACAGAATATACACGATCTCTGTAGGAAGGAACAAATAAACAAAATTGGAATCAAGGGGATTGGTAATATTCAAAGAGAGTGAATTATCAGCCTCCTTTACTAAATTTGAAATGTTTTCTACCAAAAGAATCCAATTTGCAGGACCACGGGTATACATTTATCACCAGATAAACAAGAAGTTTGGATTCTAAGAAAATTCAATTAAGCTCGGTTGAAACTAAAATGGAACTTACAAGCTTCAAGCTGATGAGTCGCGTATAAAATTGATCACTTTCAAACAAAAGGGAAAGAGGCTGGGAGGAGAAACTTAATGGTATGTACTGTATAGGCCGAGATGTGCTTGGCATACAATGAACACATCGGCCCTTAAAATATTTCCATATCTACTAAGATTAGCTTAATTAGTCGGACCTAAAAGTCAAACTAATACAATAATGATATTGATATGACCCAACTTTACAAGAAGTTGAACACGATTCAAGACTAGGTCAAACATCTGAGATGGAGACAAAGGCTCCATCATCCATCAGAAGATCCTTAGGAGAAGAACAACCGGACATGGGACAGAGTATCAATTATTTTTCATTCTAGTATTTTTAAAACAATTTTAATTTGTAACCAATTGGGCTCACATTGACCCAATTAGAAAAAAAATAAGTTTATAGAAGATTACCCATGTGCTCACTTTGACCTAGATTCTAGAAGACTCCCCCATGTACTCACATTTGACCAAGTTTCTATAAGCTTGTAACCATTTACGTCCCTAACCTTCCTCTCTTCCTCTCCAAGGCACTTATATCTATGAATAGTGTCTTCCCTCTTGTAAATTACATTGACTTTTGAGTAAAGAAACTTTATCAGGGTGATTTCCTGAGTGTTTTTCCAATTCTCTTTGAGTCTTATCTTGAGCAAAAATTGCTTCAAGTGGCGACTTCTCCCCCAAGTGGCGTGATTCACTACCATCTTCTCCATATCCATAAGCTTCCTCTCATCTTACTCTTTCCTTTATTTTCCTTTCATTTTCACCTATGTTCTTCCATTCTTTGGTTATGTCTCTTTTATATTCCGCCATTTATATTGGCTTCTCTTTAATTTCGTGCTCATCATCCATCATCTAGTATATTGAGTTTTTCCTTTGCTCTTTTGAAGAGAACACTCACACTTACTTAACCACTTCTTAGTTAAGTTCGTGTGCAGTGACAATCTTCACTGAGTTTCACCATATCATGTTAATCATAAATCATAATCCAAGTGAAAATCCTAAAAACATGTGCAATTCTAAAATCAACTCACATAAGGTATTAATGCTAATCGGACTCGACACCCCATGAGTCCATCTTGGCTCTATAAATAAGTTAACCACATCCATGTTCAGGTATGCTTTCTAATATCATTTATTTTTCCAACCACCGAATACTGAGTTCTAATTTGAGCATCAAAGAACCTTTTGCAGGTACCCTCTCCCATCCCGGACCGAGGACAAAGATCGAGAGCAACCACGAACAAACAACTAAGGACATATACAAAAATCTCATCAAGGAGCGTTCATACAACAAAGACGATACCTTCTCAGCCGAACAATTTATCTCATACATAAATAAAGCAAAGCTAAACAAACCATACCCGTGTCCATTCAAGTTGTAGACAAGTTTCCCAAGTTCCACATCCCAGAGCTTTACTGTTGAATCAAATGATGCACTGCACATAAAGATGACTAGGTCGCTTAAAATAAACAAAAAAACTTAGTCTAGTATTAAGAAAAATATATTAAAAAAACGCAAGGAAACATGATTGCATGTATATATGCACCCGCACATAGGTCATTGATCAACATAAAGCAAACTACAAGACAACAACATTACATTCGAGGAAAAAAAAGAGCTTTCAATTAGTGGATGATTATTTCAAGAATGTTCGACTCAAAGCACACACGGAGATTTGATAATAAACCAGAAGATTGTTTCAATTACTCCTCGGGCTTTAAATAGAATGGCATCGAAATAAGGAAACTAAGATACTAACTTAAAAAGGAAAATTAGGACACTCAATAGAAACAGAATAAAACAGAAACTAATTATAGGGAAGTAGGAAATTAGTGGTCACATGCTGCATCACAGTTTTCTCTAGGAGTTTCTGAAACTGGCACAGCAAGATAAAATGCTATATATTGTCTGATCTAATACAATTTATTTTTAGATAATCACAAGTGTCCCATCATCAATTAAAAAGTTAACAACTACGAGCATTATGCACACATCAACTGGAATGGAATCAGTAACATGCCAAAGGTGGCACAGGATTCTATAGTACCAAACAAGACGTTGCTAACAAATGCATTTTAAAAGCTCAAGAGAAATGAATCTAACTTCAAGCAACTAACATACCTAGCCAACACCAAATTTTTATTAGGGTTATTTGTACCAGGACCAGTTGGGCTCCATCTGATAGTATATACCTCCTACAAAATAATTATTCAGTTTTCTAACTATCTACATAATATATGAAAAATTCAAAAGGAAATATAAATACACTGACATCAAGAAATATTCATAAATGGTACCTTGGAATGCTCCCTAAAATCATGAAGATATTTATCGTGTTTCATACTCCATACCTACAAAACAATAAATGGCAAACATACAGCGCACAAACACAATAATTTTACAATGAGTTCAGCAAGAATACATATTTACCTGATAAAAAAATTCCATAAAAGGTCAGATTGCAAAATCCAGTACCAAAAAAAAAAGCTATTATATAATGATAAAGTAAACCATAACAGTGAGTGATGTTACCTTTGCCGTCATATCATCAGAACAAGAGGCCAATAATGAACCAGTGGGATCCCATTTGATACAATTAACTTCACTCTGAAATTGTGAAAGGCCATCATTAGACAGTAAAAGCTTATCCAAGCACTAGATTGCATTTTAATGAAAACTTAATGCAGGACCTATAAAGCTAGTTACACAGAATTCAGTAATCAAGCAGATCATTAACTACTGACTTTGCTGTCTGTAGATTTTTATAAGGCCACCTAGGAAATGACAACTTAGCAAATCAAGATTTGTTAGCACTACAATATATTAGAATAAGACTGGGGTCCTCCCAGTCCAGCATGTCCAGCCATATTTGATATGCCCAGGTTTACCCAAAAGACATTCTAGAAGATACAAGTTAGATAAGGCCTCAAACTACGCTGCTAGAAAAAAGGAGTGTGCAGGGAATGCTTGTATGGGGAAGTAATACGTGCACAAATAGATCCCTTGAATTGCAATTTCTTAGATATAAATAAGACAGTCCTTGTTTTTCTATCAGGATTCATCTTCAAAGCACCACCTCAAGGATGTACATAGATTCATTGCCAAACAAGGCTAGGCCTTTTAAACTTCTTATCAATAAAGTAGGGAATGGATTCATCGCCAAAGCACTATCCCAGGATCATCCATCAATCAGTACAATTACCCATACTTTCCATTTTTAACCTCTCCCTCCCATAGGTGTAATCTCAGTATCATATGTAACCGTGCATAGCATAATCTTTTAAAAAAATGAGGTGAGGTGTATGAACCTGATGGCCAACAAAAGTTTTAATTGGGAGGTTTTCGCCAATCTTGCATACATGTATTTTAGTGTCAGTTGAGCTTGTTGCAAATGACACATTGTTGCGCCAGTCAACATCAAGTGTCCAACCTAAACAGCATAGAAAACCCAAATTTCATAAGTTATCAATAAAAATGGTTTAAAATATTATCGGAAAGAGTTCTTTTCATACTATAAAATTCCACCTTGTAAAGAAGGGTGTATTTAAAATTTTACCTGAATGAAATTCAAATTGTTGTTTCCATTTCACAGCTTTCACATCCCATACAATTGCGGATTGGTCACAACTTCCAGTGAGAAGATAATCACCTTTCTTATTCCACTTCAAAGAGAATATGGGTCCCTTGTGTTTGCTTAAAATACTGCTCAGTTCACCTGGTAAAAAATAACACCGCTGCATGATCAAAATTCAAAATAATAATTGAGTGTTGAGTTTTGTGCTGCAATAGATCCTAGAGGAGAGGTTTGGCCCAACTCAAAATTAAATTCACATTTCTTCCAACATAACTTATGCAACAGCTTTCCAACAGGTAAAGCAAACAACAATAAAAATGATGATTTTATATACAGGAAAGAAAAACTAAGATCTGAACACATACGACAAACAACAAGGGTATTCACACAAAACAGATACACTGAAACATTCAACTGGTGCATGTTAGCATATAAAAGTTGTTAAAGTTTAAAATTCCTTATCATCTAAATCACTTAGTTTGATTTCGTTGTATAAACCCATTGGTGGTCCAAATTCTTGCTAAGTTTATAATCACATATATCTTACAAAAGGCTTTACTGAAAGTCTATGTTTATAAGAAATGACCTACCATTGGTGGTCCAAATTCTTGCTTGCCCATCATATGAGCCAGTTGCAAGAAGTGTCCCCTCCCCCTGCATTACGGCAACTAGAGGTCAAACTTTTCACAAAATAAAACATAATTATGACTTAATATATTAAATATTACAAACAATAACCATTAATATACAAATATTACAAATGCATAAATAAATACCTAAGCATACCAAGAGAGAGGAAAAGAATTAAAAATAAAATGCTAAATCTCCTATCTATTTTTCTTGGCTTTCACACAACAGACAGACCTACTGAAACCTCCCTTGAAAGTGAAACATATAAAACATGACCTATTGTACAATTTCCTTGTCACAAACTTACCCTGCTTCAGTGAGGCTGGTGAAGGTTTGAAAAACAGAGATGTACGGAGAAAAATTAGCAAAAGAATAGGAGAGGGTGAAGACACTATCAGTAATCATCTTGAGTTCAAATTAGAATATGCAATCAAACTCACATTCCAATCAAGTGTAGTGACATCATTACTCTTCTCATTTGTTTTACCCCTAACATGTTTCAATACAAACACATTTGGAGGGTCACTCAGCGAAGCAGATTTGCATCTCCCTTCTGGTATTGACCAAATACGAGCTGTTGAATCCCCAGACCTACAGTTGAAATTATGATAGAGAAGTTAAAAGATATTGTAAGAAGCAATTCATCAAGTCTCTATTTCTGAAACAGTTTACTCTCTTCAAAGTTGTCTGAGAACAATAAAAGCATTCTTTAAAACATATTTCAGAACAAAAATAAAGGACATGTAGAATCAGAATTTAACATACTTTTCCTCCTACTAACATCACATATCTTTCCAAATTTACTGTGAACAAAATTTAAGGCCCTTCGATCCTATTTTAAGTCTTTTTTTTTTAAAAAAAGTGAAAGTTACAGTAGTGAATTAAAAACACTTCAAAACAAATACGTACACAATTAAATTATTTTCAAAAGAGTTTTACAAAGTGAAGGATGGTTTCAGCTTAGCAAAAATAAATTATTGAGATATCATTATGAAAATCAGAAAGCAATCAATTCAAGAAAGGGGAAAAATGTGATTTCAAGCCTGCTTTTGTATCTAGCAAAACAACTTAAAGCAAAGGGTCAATTGGCAAAAAAAAGGAAAATTTGAGAAAAGATGGAGATCTTCCAAAAGAAACATCCTTCACTATTAATTTAAACACTATGGAAGCAAAAATTAATTTGAATGCCATTTAAGATGGTTGAAATGTATTGAATGCCATTTAAACCCAAATCATTCAAACATTCCTCTTCAAAGTTCCAGCAAATGAGGAAAATAACTTACCTGTGGATACTATCTACCTAACTGCTATTTATGACATAAATACCTTAATGACACCATGAATCCAGTTGCAAATGATTCAAAGTGTCTTATCCGCCAATGAGGAAGATAACTTACCTGTGGATATACTATCTATGCAACTGCTATTTATGATATAACTGACTCAATGACACCTTGAATGCAGTTGTTTATATAACACAAAATTCTAAAGAACATTTGAAATTGCTAGGATTTTCTGTTTTTATAGATAAAAAAAAACAATGTTAAAGTTGCATAAGCTGAATAAAAAAATCATTTTTAAACTCTACTTTTTTTAAGAACTACAACTGCTTTTGAAAACAGGAATCTAGTAGTCCTTAAATTCTCAAATATAACCACTGATTCAAGTATACAACTAATGCAGAATTCTGACAATATTTGCAACCATTCTTGCCAATATACTTGTGTTAAAGCTGAACAAGCACAAAATCCCAAATACATTTAGCATCTCTTCATCAAAAAGGAAGAATAACGAATGAAAATCCAAGTTGAGCAATATAGTGTACAGCTATAAAATACACACTCATAAATACATATTGATGAAAAAATTAAATCAACCACGAAGAAGATTCCTACCCTGATGCTAGAAGAGATCCTGTAGGACTCCATGCACAAGCACACACCTAAGTGTACAGTAAACAGGGCCGTTAATAGTGTTTTACAGTGAAAACAGCAGATGAAAGCAAATATAAAAAGTAAACAAACCAAAAACATATTGATGAAATACTTCACCTCAGAAGTATGACCTTCTAAAACCATCACATCTGACCTACGGATTTCACATGGTTGCGGTGTTAATACTGTAGAAATGTCCATCCGCTCTGGTCCTACAAAAAATGAATGAAAACTTTTAATTCATTTGTTGAAGAAAAAAATTAATTCGAACAGAAAACTAATTTGAATATTTGCAAATTCTAACAGAGAGCAGGCAGGTTCCAGTGTTGCAAAAAACATGCAACTAAATTAGAAATTGCATTGGGATATCCCCAAAAAAAAATTAATAATTTTCTGCTAGAAATAATCAGGATATAGAATTAGGACATACGGCTAGAAATACATGATATCAAAGAGAACATTTCTAATCCTAAATCCCACAAAATTGCTACTAATAAACTAATAGTTCAATGAAACTCATCACAACAGCAACCTAGATACGTAGTTTTTGTTAGATTTATAAAACAAGCCAGATAGCCAATATTTTAGAAGTATGACTGATACAGACTGAATAATAAAAAAAAAGAAACACTGGATGACAATAAGCTGGGAGTTACTAGCTCTCTACAATATCAATAACTCATTATTATATCATCAGTCATTACTCCATTCACCAAATAATCACAACAAGGGCCACAGAGAATGAGGCATCTTCCAGGATTTAAACCTGTCACCTTCAGGTCACAGCAGTAACATTACCATTGAACCAAGGTCCACCACCATTCATCAGCTGATAGACTAATAACAACATGCAAGAAAATATACTACAATTCTACAAATTTTACAAGGATTAAACCTTAACACAAGCAAAAAATTGTATACATAAACAGAAAATAGTTAAAAATAAAAGTAAAACATTGGATTATAAAGAAAACTTACATTCAGGGGAAATTATTAATACAAATGATGTAATTACACCACGAGAAATGCCAAACATACAGCAAAGAACGACAGGTGATTACCTCCAAAAGCTTTATTCTGTTCTTGATCTGTGACCAGTTCTTTACTAGTCTGATTGCCACGCTTCTGTTCTAGCTCTTTAAGATTTTCTGCCTGATCTCTATCCTTTTCACATTCTTTTGCCCTTTCATGTCTTTCTTTTCCTTTTACCCATCCTCGCCCACCTTCATGCTCCTTTTCAGATTTCTTATTTCTATCCTTATGTAGCTTTTTCCTTCTTTCATTAACCATTTTCCCAAGTTCATGCACATCTTTTGTGATAAGTTCCAAAGGTTGTAAGAATGAAAAATCTTCATCCAGGTTTATATCACACTGGCAAGCTACAATTGATCAGTATGCACCCTAGGGTACAAAAAGCTTAAATACCATTCAAACACATGGATGTTATGACGGTAGTAAAAACTAGAGTTAAAATAAAGAATACTAACATTACTCAAGTTGGCTTCCATCTCCAAGTACTGTAGCCCCTTCTGAACAAGTCTAATAAGAGCACCTATTGGTACAAGCGTTCCATCAATGGAGATTTTGTTAATACCTGCCTCATTTCCAAATGCAAAAGCAGTGTGTATGAAACCTGCAGTTATAACAAGAGTAACCAAAATCCAATTCAGTTTCTTTGCACATTATGCCCTTCACATCAATACAGAAAGCTTTATTAAAATTTAAAGAAACAATTTTTTTTTGTTAAGAAAATTTAAAATCAATTTCAGAACTTCTCCCACCCTAATGAATGCCCTAGTCCATTTTATTCCACTGACACTATTGCAACAATGGAGTATTTGTCGTAGTTATCTTTCTAAAGTTATTTAAGAAATTTAATTCATGAATGACAAATTGGCAATAGCATTTATTTCGTGTGTGTGTGTGGTGGGGGGGATTCACTAACAAACTTTCATCTTGAGCGTATTTTAAGAAAACCGAAGTTATAACTTATTAGAATATACCTTATAAAAACTAAATGCAAGTACATTAACAAACCCCTACACACATACAAAGAACATTTCTTCCAGTGAGTTTTCTATATCATGTTTCAAGGTTACAAATCGTTACAAATCTGAGATGAAATAAATTTTAACTATTCAAAGCAGCTGATAGTTTCCTTTGTTGCTAGAGATTAAATTGCTCATACTTATTTAACTTTTGCGTTATGACATACTTAACTTGGTTTCAATATTAATTTTGAATAATGTATGCTATGAGTAAAGACTTTATAAGTGAAATTTCTTTGTCAATAAAATAAAGTCACGAATATTATGGGGATTAGTCCGATGCAACTGTAAAGTTGCCCTTTGTTACCTATTGGTCACAGGTTTGGACTGGAAAAATAATGAATAATGTTTTTTTTTTAGTTTAGTTCAATATTGTTTGATACATTATACTAACTAATATAATAACATTTGTTAATTATTACCAGTTCCTCCATTGGAACTTAGATCAGTAAACCTTGCTCTTGCATATATATCAAGGGACTAGAGTAATATTTTTTGCATGCATTTTATAGTAGATAACAATCGTGACTGAAAACCTAACAATGTCTAATTTCAGTGGAACTAGACTGCAATCTCGAGGTGAAATTAGGTTGCAAATGAGGGTCTGGTCACGTCTATTTAACCCAACTAAACTCCCAGCCCCAGAATTGGGTGAGCAATTGATAATACCAAAAAATTCATGACTCTAGACGAAAAAATCAAACAGAATTTCACTTCAGAACTACAACATTGTAGTCTTGAAACCAGAGAACAATCTTTCAGCATCAGAACAATCAATGTCCACTCCTTCTACCTTAAACCAAAATAAAATTAAAAGCTCCATTTTGGAATCACCATTGTCGCCAACCCTAACCAATTAGCCACAACATTTTCAGCTCTTGGTCAAACCAACCAGCCAAGACCGTTAGAATTCCAAAACTCAAAATTAGCCCAAAATCAAAATCTGTCCCGCTCAAATTTCACTAACCACAAAGAAGCAAAATAAGAGCGAGCAAGCAAGCAAAACGAGAGGCAAATTGTATAATAAGAAAATTCACAACAGTGGAATGAAAAAAAAAAATACTAAGGGTGGAGGAAATTAAAGAAACCTGATTCGTGAAGGTAGCGAAAGACGATATAGTTGAGTTCAACGGAAGTTATGGTGGACATGTTGCTTCCTGAGCAAACGGCTTGGTGACCTTCGAGAAGAAACGGTTACGCAAACAGCTGCGGAAACAAGAAAGGAGAAAGGGAAGAGAGAATACCGAAACGGCGAAGGAAGTAGTAGCTTAGGACTCAGGAACTACGAACGTTACTCGCTAGCTAGGTGACAGCTGCAACTACAGCAGAAAACACTGGAAAATTGCACTCTGCAAGACAATGCAGAACTTTGAGTTTCTGTGTAGTTGGTAGCCTTTGTTTTCGCAAATTGTCAATATATTTGTATTTATACTACTCTCCTCACTCTCATGCTTATTAAAAACTAAGACATAAATGTATTATGTCATGTGCGAATTTTATTATAATAATCTTTTAAAATTTCATATTTTTTTTTATGTTGGAGTATTGTTCTCATTTTTATATAGCAGGAGATGTATTTATGTTTGTTTGTGTCTCAATTAAATATTATTAAGGAATTTTTTTTTATAGAAAACTCACACAAAAAAACAAGATAACATTATTAAGAATTCAATTTTAAAAGAAAATATAAAAATTTTAAAATAAAATAGCAAATAATAATCACATAGATTGCAAATAGATATCAAGAAGAAGAAGAATTTTCACATACTTAAAATTCATAAAAAGTAGACACTTTATCAACCTAAAATTGATTAATATAATGTGTAGTTGATCCATGCAGATAGAAAGAAGTTATATAG
>Ga0123341_1005594_pt1 | contig 11226 bp, 11 predicted proteins | sample Turbeapinknodule_FD_89959 | JGI IMG/M metagenome (GOLD analysis project Ga0123341, IMG submission 89959) | Root nodule microbial communities of legume samples collected from Mexico - Turtle bean Mexico pink nodule | ecosystem: Host-associated > Plants > Roots > Nodule | place: Mexico: Nepantla... | reverse complement strand
CAATTTTTAAAATTTAAAATTTTAATTAATTGAATATTTTTCTTAACTGCTAAGCTCTTTCAGTTTTTCTTTCTTAATAATTAATAGTTGCTTCGGCGGGGAAAGACGGTCGAACACATCACACAAACTCGGAATAAAGCCAAAAAACGACGCCGTGTGGTATCTAAGAACCTTCTCCGTTTTGAATCTCTCTGAAAAATTGCGATGGCAAACGAAAACGAACCCGCGAAGCTGCTGCTGCCATATCTTCAACGCGCCGATGAATTGCAAAAGCACGAACCGCTCGTCGCTTATTACTGTAATTCTCTTTTAATTCTTCCTTCTTTTTTTGGATCGACACCTATTTTTCATTATTGCCAATTTTCTGTTTCTCTGATCTGAAATAATTATTATGATTAAATTGTTTTTGATCAAATTAGGTCGATTATATGCGATGGAACGGGGGTTGAAGATTCCGCAGAGTGAGCGCACAAAGACCACCAATGCTCTTCTCATCTCGCTCATGAAGCAGCTTGAGAAGGTTCTGAGTCAAACTTTGTTGATTCGTTGTGCTGATTGTAATCATAATCATACTTAACTGAAACATAAAGTGACCTGCCACTAGCTCAATAAGTAATCATCTGTGATAGTTTAATTGATCTCGTGGAGCCCTAATTTTGATGTTGAAAAGATGAAGGAAGTCTAATTTAATCTAATCATGTTAAATAAATGTGTTTGAATCTGAATAATAATGAATTCGTGTTTGAGTGGCAATCTGCAGTTTTATTTTCCTTTGAAAGATGTTGGTGGCTGAGGTGTTTGATTCGGTACGTTTATGATGTTTTTATTTACACAATTGATATATTGGAAATATGTTTTTTTCCAGGATAAAAAGTCCATCCAGCTAGGGCCTGAGGACAATTTATATCTCGAGGGTTTTGCTTTGAATGTGTTTGGAAAGGCAGACAAACAAGATCGTGCTGGAAGAGCAGATTTGTATGATAATATCACTCTTTGTTTGTTCTTTTAAATGCTAGGATTGAAATAAATAAGCGTTTTTAAGCTTATATGTTGGTTTGTTCTGTTGCATCAGTTTCGATTACTTTTATCTCAATTTTGTGTTGAGGTTTAGAAGGGATATTGTATGTTCTCGTTCCTTTCTCTTGAACATGATAATAGCTGACTTGCTTTACATACCAAGTATCTGTCTTTTGCCAATTGTTTACCATTCCCTTAACATGTCATTTGCATAAGTATCTTGCTTGAGTGTTTTGAGTTTTTCATCTGTGATAAGTTTTTGACATATATTCTTTTGACCTTTTACAGGAATACAGCGAAAACATTTTATGCTGCCAGCATATTTTTTGAGATTCTTAATCAATTTGGAGCAGTTCAGCCTGATGTGTGTATTTCATGAATTTGAACCTTCCTTTTTTATGCATGGTTTTCACTGTGCGTTTCTTGTTTGAAAATAATTTGCAGCAAGGATACAACTTCCTGTAACTGTATGTTTAATGCTTTTATGAGTTTCTTTTACAGCTGGAGCAGAAACAGAAATATGCAGTGTGGAAAGCAGCTGATATAAGAAAAGCTTTGAAAGAAGGAAGAAAGCCCACAGCTGGTCCGCCTGCTGGTGATGAGGATCTGTCAATTCCATTCAGTTCTTCAAGTGATAGATATGTATGATTCAAAACTTAACATGGTGTCTTCTTAGTTTGAGCAGTTAGAAAAGCATAAATAAATTGATTGATTAATATAAACAATTAACTTTACTCTGTTTATTCTTGCAGGACCTTGGGACTACTGAAACTACTGTTTCCAGTCCTGGACCAGCATCTGATTCATCACCTAGTTATCATAATCCTGTTAACTACCAGAATCCACCAGGCATTCATCCGGCTCCTAAATTTCATGATACTGTTAATGAACAGCATTCTGGAAATAATCAACCATCTATGCAATATCATGATAGAGTGGATAACAATAAACATTCTTCTGTTGTTTCTCCATCATCTCACTCTTACACACCTGGAGTTTATCCTTCCCAAGACTATCATCCTCCTCCACCTTCCCATGACTATCATTCTCCTCCACCTTCCCAAGACTATCATTCTCCTCCACCTTCCCAAGACTATCATTCTCCTCCACCTTCCCAAGACTATCATTCTCCTCCACCTTCCCAAGACTATCATCCTCCACCACCTTCCCAAGATTATCATCCTCCTCCACCATCCCAAGATTACCATCCTCCACCTGCCAGGTCAGAAAGTTCGTATTCTGAGCTTTACAACCATCAGCAATACTCATCGGAGAATTCACAGCATTTAGGGCCTAACTACCCTTCTCATGAAAATTCCTCCTATTCCTATCCCCATTTTCAGTCTTATCCAAGTTTTACAGATAGCAGCCTTCCATCAGTCCCATCAAACTATACTTATTATCAAGGGTCAGATCCTTCATATTCTTCCCAGTCAGCTCCGCTAGCCACAAACCATTCAACAAGCGCTCAACACAGTTCCAGCAGCAGAAATGGAACTGTTGTGGAACCTAAATCAAATACTCAGACATACCAGTATGACAGTAACTACCAACCAGCACCTGAAAAAATAGCGGAGGCACACAAGGCTGCAAGATTTGCTGTTGGAGCACTGGCATTTGATGATGTCTCAATTGCAGTAGACTACTTGAAGAAATCACTTGAATTGCTGACAAATCCATCCGCTAGCCAGTAATATTTATGTAAATTAAAATATTGATTTCGATGGTTTTTCTACCTATTATTTGCATGCCCTGTTTTGTAGATTATATGCATCATGCACTTAAATTTAGGGAACATGACCTAAACGGAAATCATAAAATTGCTGGACTCTGCTGTCTTTCCCGTTTATCTGGTGGTAATTATTGAGTTTGGCTTGTTTGTCAAGGAATTGTGATACATACAAGATGTCTGCTTGATGAATTTGAGTTGTCCGTCTAGAACAATTTTCTTTTTCTTTTTGGGTATTGCCTCCGAACTCAAATTCAGGTTCACATTCATTTATTCATGCATCCCCTGAGGATTTGAGTCTCTGCTATTAAGTTCTTGAGTACATCATAACAACTTGTTGCTCAAGAAGTTCCATTTCAGAGATTATGCAATGTGGAATGGCATAAAAATCTGACATTTTCTTTAAAGGATAGCTGGGCAACATTATATTTTTCAAAAATTGCCATATAAAATCTAAAGTTGAATAATTAACCAAATTATACTTAGACATCCGTTTCTTTTCAAGCAAGGAGCGTTGGGTGTTATTCTGAAAGTTAATTTGGGTAATAATCTGAAGATCCATCAGTGGTATCGTCTTATGGCGGTGCAAAGAAATTTTATTCCTGTCTGCTGTAGCCAACCGTGTTGTGTCGTGACGAGAGTAGGGCATTGACAGAGACTTCCTTCACTCTGATATCATCAGTTACAGAAAGCCTTCGACGCATGATCATCGTATTGACCCTTATTATTGTCATTTTATTGAACTGTTTAAACAAACAGATCCATAGAATGATACCACACCATAACCTCTCCGAAACATGTTCACCTTTCACATTTCTGTTGGGGAGCATTGCTTTGAAACTGAGTTTCTGTGTCTGCACCGTGCAAAAGAAGGCTGCAACACATCTAACAGAGAAGAAGAAGCAACCCTTTTTATGGTCCTGAAAGCGTAGTTGCGTGGTCTGACATGAGGACCTTTTTATCCTTTTGGAATTGGAAGGCTTTTGCCTCTGAGAACTTCACCCCTTTATCGGACAACTATTCTGCATCTTTGGTCTTTTGCCACAAGCCCAAGAGAAAAAGGAGACTCCTAAGTAGTGGTCCAGTGTGTGGTACAGAAAAGAAAAGCAAATAGACAAGTACGTCTTGTGCTTCTTCTATCCACCTCACTTTTTTTTTTTTTTCTTTTTGGGTTCTTCTTTCCCACTTACAGCAATGTTAGGGTCGTTCACCTCTTCCGTAGGGTACATGTTGGGCTTTTATTATTGTTTGGTACAAACATTACTATCTCTATCGGGAAAAGAAAACTACTATTTCCGTGGAGTTTTTAATTATAATTAATCTTTTAAAGCGATAAATTACAGAATAAATTCAATCAAAAAGTATCACCGGAATGTTTTTTTTTCTGATTGTTTTTCTTTTTAAAAACAAATATAAATATAAACCAAAATTTAGAGAAATCATGCAACAACAACAAAAACTTTACGAAATAAGGAATTGTCTAATTATTGTCCTGTTTCGGGATAAGCTGCTGCAGCTCTAATTGCCCAAAGCTTTAGCTACATTAGTCAGAAGATTACAAAATTGATTTTTAGTATGGTCGTTTAGCCACGGGACCATTACTGATTTCATTCTCTTCAGTCTAATGTTTTTGCCCTATGAACCGGTTACAAACAAAGTGGGTAGTGTAAGGATAAAGTAATCAATATCAGTTGTTGATGAGAAAATTCCTATTACAGCTCTTAAATAATATCTCTTAAATAATACATCGGACATCGATACTCGTACGACACTTACAGGATATATATTGATGAAATGTTCCTTTCAAAAAATAATCTAAAAGTATCACCGGGATGTTTTTTTCTGATTGTTTTTCTTTTTAAAAACAAATATAAGTGGAAACCAAAATTTAGAGAAAACATGCAACAAGAACAAAATATTACGAAATAAAATGGAATTGTCTAATTATTGTCCTATTTCGGGGTAGCTGCTGCAGCTCTAATTGCCCAAAGCTTTAGTTACAATAGTCAGAAGCTTTAGTATGGTCGTTCAGCCACGGGACCATTACTGATTTCATTCTCTTCAGTCTAATGTTTTGCCCTATGAACCGGTTACAAACAAAGTGGGTAGGGTAAGGATAAAGCAATTAATATCAGTTGTTGATGGGAAAATTCACAATGAGTATTTAAGCACATTCATAATTTATAAATGGATGTGCACGTATTGTTAACCATTAATTTTCTTAAGGACAACCAATATTACTTTATCATTTCAATGAGACGAATCCAAATCTCCAAGGTCGAGTTATGTTGAATCTGTCCTACGTAAACCATTTGTTTCAAACAAAAGTATTGACGATTTCAAACCCAGAATATTCAGTTGAAATCGGTTAAACGTCGAGATGGTTACTGATCATATAAGTTTCATAGGTTCCAAGAAAATGAGGGAGCTCTACCGGCAGGAGATACTCCGATGTTCAAGTCAATAAAAATATAAAATATAATGAGTATAGTGTAAAATATGAGTTAAAAGTATTCTGTGTTGTTGTACTATGAGTTGTTTTCTTTCCCTTATATAGGGTAGTGTTCTCCCCCTTCTTCTTGTATCTGGTCTTATTATTAACTTAATAATGTTGTCTCTGATTATTTGGATCTCTTGATTTATGTTGATATGACATTAATGTTTTTAAATATGAATATCGGTAATCAATTTGTTTTAAACGTAATATCGGACACAACCCATAATGCTACAGTTCCCTAGCTTCAGACATAAGTTGATGAAGCTAAAAATCAAGTTTATTCTAACGATCTCCAATCAACCTACATATCTCTTATCCTCGGGTTTAACCCATAACGCGGGTTTAACCCATAACCCTACATCTTCCAATTGTAAGTTCAAAGTAGATTAGCAATGAAGTGGTGTCTTCCAATAATGCAAAATATTAAATGAACTTTAGTTAAAAGGCAGTTTCTTGGTCAATCCATTTGATATGGCAAACTGACAACTTTAGAGGAACAGTTGAGCACAAAGCTTTCTTATAATTGAAGTCTCAGGCTTTTGCTTCATTGATAACACTGTTTGTCAGTCTTGCAATCTTGTCTTCAACTTGGATACTCATCAATACTATTCCTGCTCCAATTCTACAGCTAGCTTCGTTTAGGGCTACCCTTTTACCTTTTCTAGGAGCAATTCGTAGTTTAGTTTAGTAGATGCAACCAAGGCAAATACTTCCCATCTCAGAAATAACGTTAGCTGTATTTCTTCAAGTTAACAAAATCTTTAGGTGTTTGCTTGTTAAGCTTCCTTGGCTTCACCGCCAAACTAAATGTCAAAAGCCTAACACTTATTTTGGCAAATAAAATGGGCAATTAAACTAAGAATTTTTTGTCTTCATTTTCATACAAATACAAGACAAGACATGCAGCTATATTGACTCATTATATGAACGATGAACCACCACAATGCTCTCTAATGTATACTCATGTAAGTGGCTGAGATATTCAGAATTTTTTAGTTTTGGTCGTGACATTTTATTTACTGAAGGTATTATTCTTCCTTATTTAATCGCCTGTGTAAAACATAAATTAACATTATTTATACCGATCGATACTGGATGAATGAGACCTAGAGGGCTAGAAGTCTCGATATTCAGTTCAGGTCAATTGACATATTTAAAATGCATTACGATTAAGAGTAAATTAACAAACCTAACCTAGACCTTACGAAAAAACTAGTAATACATCTTTAATCATAATCCAAATTAATCTAACCCAATAATTATGAGCTTATTATAAACATATAAATAATAATAATTTTTGAGTAAAAATTACGTTATTATTATGCATTTATTGATTACTGACTTGTCATAGGAACCTTTTGAAAATGTCGTCTCGACCAAGAGTTTATGTTAAAAAAGAGAGATTCACCGGAGTAGAAGGACGAGAACAAATAAAGGGAGATTAAGTCAAACAAGTTCGAGAAGTGTAAGGTAGAGTGCATACCGATCAATCGAAACAAAAGAGTAAATTTGAGTAAATTGTTCAATCGGTTGGAGTTGACTTTTGTACTCAGAACATTATCCATCATTTTGTACGAGAACATTATCCATTCAATAATGTTCCAAAGTTTCTTGTTCAATTAACAAATGCGGGAATGTAATATTCTTAACTCTTGTAGAATACGTCTTAGGTTTTCTACATAATAGGTTAAGCATGTGTTCATAGAATCCTCACCCTTCCCTTTTGCAACATGAGAATTAACTTTTCATGCTGTCGTTCTGAGGCTTATTTTAGACGTTCAAAATTACCCAAGAAGGACTCTCGCTATGGAAGGGTGAGTTTAATAGTATCGATGGTAGAAAATATCAAGCACAATTACTTGCTGAAGAAGAAGAGAGTGCAGAAGAGGAATAAAGTAGGGAAGCAGCAGCAACAGAAAATGGGGAAGGAACTCACATTAGAGGAGTGGCTTCTACAATCACCAATAATGCAAAAGTACGGTAACTGCAATGCTGATCATTGTGGTTTTAAACATGATTCTAACAGTGATTATCCCTCAGTAGCTCCAGAAAGTACCTATTTTCCTAACTGTGGGGAATGTACCCTGTCTTTGGAGCAACTCTTAAATGATGGTGATGTAGAGATTTTTTCTGTGGGCTACACTATTTCTGCGGAGAATCTTTTGAAAGATGAAAAGGTTGATGAAAAAGAAATGGGGTTTGATTCATTGACTAGAAGCCAAAGTAGTACGGCGAGGAAAAGGGTGAGCTTTAGACTGCCAGAAGTGTCGGAGACTATCATTTTGCATCCATTAGAGAAGGATTTTAATGAGTGTTAGTGCATCAGTTTCTTTCTTCAGTCTGTTTAATGTGAATTGTGAGTTTACTAGAGTTGTGTGTGTATCAAAATAATAGCCAAGAATCCATTCTAGTAAATGATCCACCTTAAATTTGATTAAGGTTCTAAGCTGGTCAAATAGTATGTATATTGGTGTCTCAGCATTTGATTTCTAACTGTTTTCAATGTCTAGAGAAGAAAGGAGCACAGGGTTATTTGAATTTGTTCCCCTTTTCTGCAGTGGTTGATTCGAGCAGAACTTTAGAGATTCTCTTTATGTGACATTACAGTATTTCTTGCTTCCGTGTTGGATTGATTTTAGTGAGTTTCCAATATCAGATGCTCAGAGATACTAACTAAGAACACTTTTCATTAGCTGATAATATCCTATTCTGTTTTTTCCTTCTTATTTTCTGTTTGCTTTAACAGGTAGGATTCCTTTGTTCCTTCTAGCTAAATATGCATACGTCAGGTTTTGTTCTTCTTCATAACATAGCAGCATATTTGGTAATACATGGTTGACATGGCTCAACAAATGGTAACAGCTAGCAGAACAGAACACAACAAGCAATACGTTAAAGCATTTGAAATAAAAGCCGTCTTTCAATGTTTTAAATTACAAGGGAACAGAACAAACAAACCATTTTTGTACCTATTAGATTGTCTTATGAAATGTTCGATGAAGATTTTAGATTGAGTAGGACAAAGAAGAAAGGAAAATGTTACTAAATTAAATGGCCTATCCAACAACCAGCTTGTTAGGTACAAGTTCCATTCATACAACTTTCACAAGATATGCACACTGTAACACTTATGCTATGTAGAGAGAAAAATTAGTTTAGAGGCAAGGGAACATAAGTCAGAAAGTGCATAATGCGTAGGAAGTAGCTTGAGTCAGCAATATGACAGACAAACAACACGCAAAAGAGGGAGAAAACAATAGGTTGGAAGTGGTCAACCTCTCTTTTTCTCTTTCTTTTGTGCATTCTGACTCCTCCTATGTGGTAACACAACACACAAAGAAAAAGGGGGAGAGGGTGGTGGAGAAAAAGTCTTTGTCGTCTAGTTATGTTCTTCATGTAGTAACCTTTTTCTCCGAGTCTCTAATCATTGAGCAAAAGAAAGGGATGCAACTATGTGAAAGAACTGTAGTTGCTCTAATAGCTCTTTGGCATGGCTAGTGGCTCTACGCTCCACTCTAAGAAAAAGTTCCTCACTTAGTTTGTCACCTATGTGGGCATCAACAAGGACTCCTGATACGGTCCTGCAGCTGTTGGCTAGAGCTCTGCCTACTTCACTTGCATCATCTGGTTGGTTCACCACAAGTGGACTTCCTCCTTTGAACACTTCAAGCTTGTCTATGGTAAATGAACCATTCGCTTCAACCACCTCCTTGAAGTCTTGCAGGCTTGCTGCATAAACTGGAATGTTAAAACTGTCTCTTTTTTCCTGGCTAATCAATCCCTGCAATCAAGCATATAATTTGCTAAATCACCACTTTTGATAACAACTAATGTGTGTGTCTGGTTTCAATACCAATTATGTTTGACTAACAAGCTAAATAAAAATGAAAGACAGTTGAAAAATATAATGTGATAATGTGAAAATGTCCTTATATCTTTAGTGTTAAGTTGGTAAGTGAGATTTGCTTTGTGATATGTTATGTAACTGGACATTGTTCCGAGTACTCAACACATCCTTTCATGTAGGTGTGTTATAATCTGTACTTCATTGATTACAGTGCTGCAATTTGGAAGTGTAACATGGTAGAGGATAATTGTGAGAACAGAAGTGCATGGCTTTGACTCTGTTGAAAGACATTGTTTGTTGGGTCCAATGGGATATGATGATTGTATGAAAATTGATGAGATGAATGTATATCCATTTTGTCTATAGCTTTAAGACATGATGATGTGATTCAGTGTTTGTTCTAAACTCTGCATATCCAAAGCCTAATTGCTGGTCAATAGTATGGACCACAAGACAGTGCCAGCAGGCAATTAATTATTATTTCTGCCGACATGATCATCAAGAAATGGATGGCTGGATGAATGAGGGGAGGGTAATCAACGGCTGGGACCAATCTATTTGAAACGTGGCCAGTGAAAAGTGATGATAAGTTGTGGTGATGCCTACAACACTTGAGCATTTTTGGTGTTTTAATCTCTACAGTGTCTCCAACTCCTTTTTGGTCAGCCACTGTTGACACAAGCATGCATAAAAATGTTTGTGATTTATGATAATTACCTCTTGGACAAGATCATCCCAAGCATCCTGAAAGTGGGTCCCAAAAAGAAGGCCTGCCCCACCTTGGTCTGTGGGGTCCACTGAAGTTCTGGCCAAGCAAACTAGGAACATTGACCCCTCTCTCTTCATCTCCACTGACCTTGCCATCAGAAACCCTGCCAAGTCTGTTTGAAATTGTTTCTTGTAAGCATTTGCTGTGCTCTCGTCAGCACCATGGATAAACACCCTTCCTTTGTTGTATGCACTTGACCTCTTCTCCACCACACTTTCTGGCACCTGCACTCTCCAAACCAAACAGTCATCATCACTCAAATATGCACTGTTCTCTACTACACACTACAAATATTTGCTTATTGTTATGAACAAGAAAACTCTTCCTGTTCCTTTTACACCATGCAACTTCAATTCAAGCAGTTCTACTTTAGTATGCTGCACACTTTACTCAAGAAATCAGAAAATTTTATAGACTGGTAGAAGTTGTCAATATGTAAAAAAACTCTTAATTAAGCAGCAAATAGTACAGAGTTTTACAGGGGGAATCCCAACTCCAATTGTGTCTCTTTTGGCGATCAAATTCTATGTGGTGGCCCCATAGATTATTGAAATTTAAGATGCATGAAAGTGGAATAACATTGGGTGCTTAATGCATGCATTGGAAATTACTGTCCAAACACGTTACTTGTTTCCCTGAAACATGGCCCTTTTTTTCAACCCTATAGACCATGGCTTTGCTGCATTCACTTTTTGACTATAGATTATGACTTAGGCTTCAAATTAATCATGCTTTTACTGTCTTATCCTCGGGAAGACCCAAATATCTCTTTCATTTTACATATTACATCACAAAGACTAAGCAAAGGAATAGAATCTTGGGTTTTTTTCATGGTTAGGTTGGAGAGTGAATTGAAAGACTATGTGAAAGATAAATCACTTTAAAAGGGTTTATCAAATTAATGTTATCCGCCAAAAGTTTCCAATAAATGTGTGTGATACCTTAAAAAAGTTGAAATTCTAATTGAAAGGTTTGTAAAGATCTTGGACAAACTAATGATGAAAGATACACATAGAATGATTTGAAATAAATTATGATTTTGTGTAATAATTTAACCACTTCAATTGCAAACACAAATGAATAGATAACCATTTTTTTAAGTAAAAATGAAGGTATCCATTCAACTTTCTATTCCCCCTTAGAACACCTAAAATAACTAATTATTTAATTTGAGAAATTTTATCTTTTCGGAGTAATTAAATAAAATATCCCTTTTTGAATTTTTAAATATTGGTACAAGACAATTTTGTTACTTTAAAGACAAATTTACATCTTTCTAAAAAGGAAATCAAATTTAAATAAAGTGACAATTTGAAAAGATAATAATACATTCACAATCCACATTTTTATACAACAACATTACAACT
>Ga0123341_1005593_pt1 | contig 11226 bp, 9 predicted proteins | sample Turbeapinknodule_FD_89959 | JGI IMG/M metagenome (GOLD analysis project Ga0123341, IMG submission 89959) | Root nodule microbial communities of legume samples collected from Mexico - Turtle bean Mexico pink nodule | ecosystem: Host-associated > Plants > Roots > Nodule | place: Mexico: Nepantla... | reverse complement strand
TTAAAAAATATTCAAAACATTTTCACAACGAATTAGATCTCACCAACTTTTCGAACACATTTATTCTAGTATAGTCTTGAATCCAAATACAGTGACACATATTCAAATCCTCACATTTCCTTATGTGCTTCCGTTTGCAGCCACTCCTTCATTTCGGCGATATTTTGGCCACGTATATACTTGTCGTAGTTTACCAGAAAGTGAGAAAAAAAAGTACGTGTAGTTGTCTTTCTGAAGCACGTGGATCCTTGGCGTTGGTAGTTATACCTTGTTGTCTTTATCATTATTCAGGTTTCCCGGGTTAGATCATTGTAGATGCAAAGTTGTTTCCTCCAATTGGAAAGGAGTAATCATTGACCCCGAGTCTTCCCTGCAATAATCATTCTAATATTTATTTTCTTAAATCTTTTCTGAATATTTGACAAGAATTACTGTATTGGGAAAACCATTGGAGGGGAATTATCATTGACCCCAAGTCTTCTGAATCATTCATTCCATACACTTATTAAAAGATAGAAGCACAGTAGTGACTAAATTAAGTTGAAAGAAAAAAGAGGTGCAGATGCGTGTCCGTTTAAAGCAGCTGCTACTTGTTGTGCTCCTGGCTGCAGCAGCAGCAGCAGCTAAAACTCAACCTATGTCAAAGCCAAACTGCATAACAAAGTGTGGCAACGTCACCATTCCTTTTCCCTTTGGCCTCACAAAGCTCTGTTCTCTCAACACCTCATTTCTCATCACTTGCAACCAAACCATTCCATTCTTGAAAACTTTTTATCAAGATGTGCGTGTGCTTAACATCTCACTCGACGGCCAACTGGAAGTTTCATTGCTAGTTGCCACAAGTTGCGTCAATAACAACAAGACAAGTGAATCAGAGAACAACTTTTTGTTCTACGTCTTCGACAGACCTTTTCACTTACAATCCAAGCTAAACAAGTTAACTGTGTTGGGCGCTAACACTGCAGGAGTAGTAGAACCTGTAGATTCAACATTCGAATACGCTACTAGTTTGTGCGTGTCTGTGTATAATAGTATGATGGACAAGGAGCCACCACATGACGAGTCATGCTCCGGCCGTTTTTGTTGCGAGACTCCAATTCGACAAAGGCTATCGGAATTTTATATTTATTCTCTACATATCTCCATAAATAACATGAACAAAACATTCCAGTCCTACCCATGTGGTTATGCATTTCTGGTTAAGGAGGGAGGCTACATTTTCTCCATGGCAAACCTGCACAATTTTAACAGCAGCAGCACGTTTCCTGTGGTTATGGATTGGGCAGTGGGGAACACGTGCCTAGATGCTAAGAATAATGCTTCCAGTTATGCGTGTAAGTCAAACCACAGTGAATGTGACAATGCAGAGGTGGGACCTGGTTACCATTGTGAATGCTCCAGTGGTTTTCTGGGAAACGCATACCTACCTGATGGTTGTGTAGGTCTGTATATTCTTCTCCTTTTAAAATAACTCCTATTTAATGTGTTTTTATATAAGAATCAATCTTATCAAATTACCTTTATCACCTACTTCAAATTTTGTTCATACAATATTAAAAAACTATAACATTGATTATTTATTTGAGGATAAAATTTAAATAACAATTTTGTTGTGTTAAAATATCATTTATTTTGAAACCAGAGTGTTAATTATTTCGTATTTCTTTGTTCTAACTACTTTTTGCTTATCAAGTGTAAAAATTAATGACAGATTACACACAACTTGTGAACATTTTTTTCTTTAAAACTCGTTAATTTTCTTCTAGATGTTGATGAATGCGCTGAAGGATTGCACGACTGTTTAAAGGGGAGATCAACATGCAGGAACAGTCCAACCGGGAGCTACAGTTGTTATTGTCCAAAGGGATATGAAGGAGATGGGAAACAAAATGGAACCGGATGTCTTCGCAGGAGTAACAGAAAAATCATAATTGCTTTCAGTAAGTATGCTATTGTCTGTTAAAACATTCTACTCTCATTACATAATAACTTTAACAAGCAAGTTGAATTTAAAGCCTGCGTGCAACATATACACAGGAGAGATCAAACTTATTTCTCAAAATATATATAACTTCTTCTCTATTTGAATATTTCCATTACAACAATTTTTTCCTTTCTCTGTATATATGCCTTCAAGTTGAGTTTGTCCATGCATCATGAAATATCTGAAGAATATGGCACTTACTTTTTATTAAATGTTTTATCGACAACTGAGCATAAGAGAGAAAATAATTGTTTGCACTTATCGATGTTCAGGTGTGAGTGGAAGTATATTGGCACTTGTGGGGGGAACCTTATACGTGTACTGTGCATTAAAGAAAAGAAAACTCAACAAACTTAAAGAACACTTTTTTGAACTAAACGGTGGCCTGTTATTACAACAGCAGATAGGCAGGTATGGTGGATCATCTGAAATGACAAAAATCTTTACTGTGGAAGAACTAAAAGAGGCCACCAACAATTTCAATGAAGACATGGTTTTAGGGGAAGGTGGGCAGGGAACAGTTTACAAAGGAATATTACCTGATAATAGGATTGTAGCAATAAAAATGTCCAAAATTAGTAACCCAAACCACATTGAGCATTTCATCAATGAGGTGATTCTGCTTTGTCAAATCAATCACAGAATGTGGTGAAACTCTTGGGATGTTGTTTAGAGACAGAAGTTCCCTTACTTGTTTATGAATTCGTTCCCAACGGAACTGTTTACGACCATCTATACGATCAAAGCCAATCCTTAAGACTTACATGGAAAAGAAGATTACAAATAGCAACACAAACTGCTGGGGCCCTGGCATACTTGCATTCTGCTACCAATGCACCAATCGTACATAGAGATGTGAAAACTTCAAACATACTACTTGATCACAACTTCACTGCAAAGGTTTCTGATTTTGGAGCCTCAAGGATTATTCCTGTTGATCAAACTGAGTTAACCACTTTGGTGTTGGGGACACTGGGTTATCTTGACCCAGAATACTTCCACTCAAGCCAGTTAACAGAGAAAAGTGATGTCTATAGTTTTGGAGTTGTCCTAGCCGAACTAATAACAGGAAAGAAGGCACTCTCTTTTGAAAGGCCAGATGCTCATAGAAACTTAGCGGTTCATTTCCATTCTTCAATGAATGAGGGTCAGTTACTTAACATTGTCGATAGCCGCATAATAGATGAGGCAAATGTTGAGCAACTAATGGATGTTGCCAATATTGCAAGCCACTGTTTGAGGTTGAAGGGGGAGGAAAGGCCCACCATGAGAGAAGTGGCAATAGAACTTGAAGGAATAAACATTGTGGAGAAGCACCAATGGGAAAAAGTCAACTTGTCGTCAGAGGAGACTGAAAATCTTCTCAAAGCAATACCATCATCTTCTTTTAGCATTGATGGTGTTAACAGAAGAAGCATTCCTTCTGGCTCTGATATTTCAAACCGAATTTCCTGGTCCTTAACTAGTGGAAGATGATTGATTAGCTGATATTATTATCATGATTCTCAAAACTGATGTTATTCAAGATAGATGTCAATCTAGCTTCAGAGTAATGGATATGTTATACATTGTATGTTGCATTCTCTTTTTTCATTACACAATGTGACATTATTTATATGATTAAATGTTGTGTACTATTGATATACTTTTTAGTTGATTTATCCAGGATTTTGTGCGTAGTTGATGAATGGTTTCTCAGATTATATTGGTTTTACAATTAATATTCAAGTGGAAACTGTGGTTTGGATGAAATGTTGTGTAGAATATGAGATGCTTTTTCTATAAAAGTATCACTAATATTTAATTAATTTCTTGGCTGGATTTTTATGGGAGGAAGATAATAATAATAATAATGCCGAAGATACATATCATGAAAAAGGAAATTCAAGAAACCTACCCAACAAGAACAAAGACATACACGAAAAAAACGAAGACCCCCTAGTTATGTCTTTCAAACATATTTTGTCTTTTAAGTTCACTAGAATTTATTTCAAATTCATATAATTGACACAAAAACATCACTTCAATAACACTCCACCTAAATTAAAAAGATCTAAGTTCACATTATATAATCAAAAGCACGACTTCCATGTAAATTTTAAAACACTAATATCGAACTTACAAGCATAACTTCATCCTAAAATTAAAAAAAAAAAAAAAACTTAAAATCATACTTGTAATTTTTTAAAAAAATTGCTATAATGGTAATCTCAAGTAAAATTGCCCCCAAAATGGTGTTTTGACAGACTACTGTGCAGATAAAGTGAGTACGAACGAACTACGAAGCAAGTCGTGTATAATTTACATTAAACAATAATAAATATTAGATAGAGAAGTGAATGAGACACTCTTCAATAATATAACTATAGAAGCAAACGTATAGCTATTTCAACCTTTGGAATTGAGATAGTGAAGCATCCTAATCATGCAATGGCTGATGCAACTGTTTCAACCTTTGTTGGACGCCAGAATGTCTTCTGAATGCAAATTAATCCCTCCCCACTTTTTATATATGTCAACCGAATTTCCCAGTGTAGAGATTTAGCCATGCTTTCTATCTCACCAACAGTTTCAGCATTGTCTCTTACCACCAAATATCCTTCTGGTCTCAGGATCCTATCAACTTCTGCAATCACTGCCATTATGTTGCACCTGAATCCAGATATGTCAGTTAAATCAGAAGGATGCATAAGGACTAAGGAGATTTCTTCGTAGACAACTTTTGAAGTTACTGAACATACTTTTTCTTAAGTGTTGATAATATAGAATCTGCATGAAGAAGATCATAGGATCTTGGGTATGTATTGAAGGATTCACACCAATCATGATAGATACCAAACAATCCACGCTCATATATTATAGGTAGTGTGTCCGGAGAATCAATTGGAACCACATTCATGACCCAAACATTGAATTTCAGGGTTCTGAGTGCTGCAGCAAACCTGAAGACACGAGAGAAAAGCAAAAAGTAATACTGTGAATTATTTGATACTAAAGCCTGCAAGCATAAATCCAAATAATGTCTTACTAGTATAAGACAAGGAATTATTCACACGTTGATATATTACTAAAAGAATATCTAAAGAACAGAATATACAAACAATTATCATTTTCTAAAGGATTAAAATAAAAATAAAAAAACAGACAAGGAAAAGAGTTAAATACTGAAGTGTACTTGAAAAAGCTGATAATCCTTCGGACGAATGAAACATCATTTTGGCTTTTAAAATTATTAGGATCGGATTAGTAGTTGAAAAATAGAAATCACCATTTCCACCCTAAAGGATTAAAATTTCAATCAATTTAGTCAATTGTAGGAACTTTATTGATGTAACTAAAGGATTAAATCGATCGACTTTTTCATCTTTTAGAAATGAAAATTGTGATTCCCATCTGCTAGGAACTAATGTGCCCAACCTCCAATCTTTCAAGGACCAAATGGTGTTTTCCTCCTACTCTGCTTGTGGAAACATTGTTAGGAAAGAAAAGAAAGAGATGCATTATACAAAATAATGATTTTCCACCAGACTACATCAAATACAAAGAACAAAAAAGTAATTTATTTCTATTTCAAAGAGGAACCAGGAATATGCAAGAGTACAAATAAACGCCTACCCTCCATAAGCAGCTCTCATGTCCATCACATTTCTTACTGATGACCAATTGATACTCATTCCATTCAAATATGTGTGGGATAGAACGTTTTTCCAATGCTTGTAATCAGCAGTGAATTCCACAGAAGCAGCTCTTCCATAAACACCAGCCTGAGAGTTAATCCAGTAAGGGGGATTCCAACCTCAGTGGCCATTGCTCAGGCCAGATTGATCCACGCTCTGATACATTAATGGGCACTTTGTGCATACAAGCCTGTAGCGATACATTCCTGAAGACATGCAAGTTGGAACATCTCATAAAAGATAGAAATTTTCTCAAAAAGGAAAATTCTCCAACTATGTAATGTATTATGAACACTCTGGGCAATTTCAACCTGAGTGATTAATTTTCAGATGTTCAATTCCATTTTTATTTTTTTTGCTTAATCGAACAACGGACAATAAGTAGCTCTAGGAATTCAAGCCCAGAAGAAAAGGATGTCAAGGATTTGAATAGAAGAATACTTCAGTTTATTGAGTATTAACTAGAAAGATTCTCGTTCTTTTTCTCAAGCTTCACACCCAAATTGCTAGGTGCATGCATACATAACTGTACTCTCCAAATACCAACAAATTATTTTTACAAACTTTTAAGAAAAAATTATGTATATCCAAACAAAAGAAAGCTTCCAAAAATTTAACAAGGAAAAAACTATTTCACTTATATATCAACAAACAATTATAAATTCATATTTCTTGGTTGAAAGACTCCCAATCATTTGGATTAGTGTTGTTATTCTTTTTTTTCATCGAATTCTTATTAGGAAATTTTCAAAAAGGTTCTTCTATTCCACCGTATTTGAGAATCCTATTCATGCCCATTGCCCACAATATAAAAAATAGATGTACCAGGCTGTATTTTGATCATCAGATTCGTTGCACATGGGTGGCTCATTCTTTATTCTGTTGTCATAGCATTCATTGTCAGTTGGTTTTCTATATATTGCTGCTGCCACTCCATTCAATTTGTCCTTTGCAATTACCACCAGATCCCAGCACATTGACATTGTAATTTCACCCATCGCTGCAACAAAATGGTTTCCAGATTTTGTGTGACATCTACTCATCAGTTCATTTATTAGAGGAACATGAATTTGGGTTTAATAGCAGTACCTTTCCAAATCTCAATACTTTCTGGATCCTTTTGGTACACTGGAGTAGCAGACCATACAAAGTAACCTCCAGGTCTTAAGACACGGTTAAGCTCTAAGAGTAACCTCCCACCTGCATTGCACAACAAATATAGAGTATTACTAGAACAGCCATGCGTAAGTAAGAAAAAGAAAATTCCATTGAAATGTTTATCACACCTTCTACGTGCCAAGGGACTCTACAACGGGCACAGTGGATAAGATCAAAGACAGAACCAGGGTAGGGTAATCTTATGGTGCCCATGACGCCTAATGTGGCAGGAATTCCCCGTTCCAGAGCAAATTGAACTTGTGCCTCGTGCACATCTTTAGGAGCAAATGACATGGTCAGCACGTCCTTTTCAAACAAATAGCCTCCAAAGCTGGCTACCCCACACCCAACATCCAATATCACACGACTTCTCTTCCCCCAAGCAATTTCAGGAAGAGACTGCATCATTATACAAACACCCATTTATGTGGAGAATGACATATACATCATAATAAATATGAGCAGGATGGGTAAGACACTGCTTAATTTTCAAGACAACGAATTTACAAGTTTGAAAAGCACTGTAATCAAACAAGCTTACAGCGTGATGTGATATTGCAACGAGTCAATGACAAAAGAAGAACAAGAAAAGCTAAATAAAGTAGGTGCAAAAGATGAAAAGGTTACATGACTAAGGTAAGTTCAAATTTAGGACAGCTATTACTATGTCTAAGATGATAAAATATTCAAGAAACTCATGTGCCCAGTATTACAAGAGAGTAAAATCAATGAATAAAAGAAAGGGAAAAAACAGTTATAGTAGGAATAATATAGATTTATTGTACTTCACATTTTTACAATGTTTGAATCAGACACCAGCACCATAATCAGGAATAATAAAAATGTACTAGGAATGGCTTTATCTCATTTTCAAAGCCTTTTTACCTTCCATTCAGTTATTTCTGTAGAGATTATTACATAAAGACTTTATTGCTATTTAAAAAGAAAGGTTTTAGCAAAAACACAAAAAATATAAATAACTTCCTCTAAAAAATGTCAACATATGATGTGCACAGCATGTTATATGTTACTTAAGTCAGAGGTTTCTGTTTTCCCATTACTAAGAATCAGGTTCTAAGAGTAGTTGGTTATGCAAAACAACATATTTGCAAGATAACAATAGCACTGCAACAAAGAAACTTAAAGGCTTACTTTCTGAATGAATTCTATGTAATGAAGAGCACCATGTTTAAACTGAGTTCCACCACCAGGAAAAGTAAGGTATTCACCAGTAACTTTGACCCAGTTTTGATGACCCTTATCTTCTACAAGCTTTGTGTGTGGAGCATTCTTGTACCATATCTGCAAGAGGCACCAAAATATTGAATTTCATTATCAAGTAACAAGATGTGGTTTTCATCCAGTTTATATATTGCATACCATTTCCCTGCTTTTGGGCCACCTAAATGGGCTTCTATAGCCCTCGGGCAGAGAAACAAGACAAGTGGTAGCTTCATCAGGACAGTGTCTCTCACGATGTTCATAGTGGCTTATGCTTTGAAGCCTTCTAATTGTTTGCCAATTGTCAAGGCAAGGAATATACTCTGATCCGGTAGTTGTATTACAAAGTTTCCAGTCATATCTTCTGTTGTCAATAGAAACTGAAGACTTCTGTGATTCCTTCTCATGTTGTGATTCTGCAGCTTGAGTTGACCAAGTTCCATTTTCAGTGCTAGTTTCAATCAAAGTTTCTGATGGTGTATCAGTAATAAAATCTTCTTTTGAAGCTTGACTATTTTTATGGCTATCTGTGTTACTTTGTCCAGAACTTTGTGTTGTTTCAGAATGCGTATTTATCTTTATTTTCTCCTCTTCAGTATCATTAACTATCTTATCTTGTTGTGTGACTTCATCCATACTCTTTTCTGACCTGAATTTGTTATCATTTGCACTTTTGTCAGACTCCTTTTCATCTGAAGTTTCCATTGATCCTCTGAGCTCATCATTATGAATTTGACCATTCAAAGTTTCTGGTTCTGAAGATTCAGAATTTAAGGTTCCGTCTGATTCTTGCTCCTCCTCGTCAGTGCTCGGCTTGACATTCCTGGTTTGATCATTCTCCTCAGCAGTATTCCCAGGACCCTTCTCCAAATCATTATTTTCATCTGTGTTCTCCCTAACAACCTCCTGGTTTTCTTTAGCAATATTATCAGACACTTCTTCAATTTCCTTTTGTTCATCCCGGTTTTCTGCAAAGCTATCGCTCTGAGGTTTAATAGTCTGGCTATCTCCCTCTGTTGATTCTTCTGGTATATCACCAGATCTTTCTTCGAATTGCTTGGAATCACTCTGTACATTTTTTACATCATTAATGGTCTCAGAGACCGGAATGACTGAATTCTGAATTGGAACAATGGTTGACATTACAATCCATACACCAACTAAACAAAATGCAACGAACACAGCTATAGAAACCGTTGAACAGTAGTTTGACAACTTCCTCCCCTCGCCTCGGGAATTCTTCCCCAGCACCATGTTTGCTAATTACTGCTATTTCAAGATAAATGTACCTAGAAAAGGGAGTAATAAAGTATATCGAACTTGTTAAAAAAATCCTGTAACTCACCTACATGTTTATGCTTTCTTCTCTTTTATATAGAAAACAATAATCAGGGAAAGTAACTTGCCTGGATATCTCCATTACACAAATTGAAAGGAAAATCATGTTGTAGCTCTACTATTTTATTCAAATAAACCCTCGGGGGCAACAAATGTTTTTTCCTGAATTTCCTAATTTGAAGGTTGAAAGAAGGGAGGAGAGCAATTAGCGTCCCCAGCACTCCAAAAACGGGTCGAATGAAGGTAGGCAATAACACAAGCCGGGGTCTACTTCAAAGTTTCAATGAATTAAGCTAAAGAACATGAAATAAGAAGCCAGAAATTTACAAGTACCTACTCAATATTAGCGACCAAAACATGCTCAAGCTTTATAAAAGGAATATTCTATACTTCGCTTTTTCTTCTTCTTCGTTTTTTTTAAAAAAAAAATCAACCTTTCATGAATAAAGTATAAACTTTTATAAAGAAAAATCAAAGCTTTCTCGCAACAATCCAACAAATGAAGTAACATTTCACACAAGGATGCGAGTATATGAGCTGAAACTGAACAAAATCTAGTGCAAAAGACCCAGAACACACCTTATGAGTGAAACCATGAAGAAATCGAAATTACTAAAAAAGCCCAAAACATGAAAAGTGAAAACTGGGATGAGGTTCCCAAATAAGGGAAATGAAGATAACGGTTCAAGAGAAAAGCAGATGAGGTAAAGCATCCAGCTTTTAACTCACATTCCCCTAAAAACAGAACCCACATACGCACAATTGTTGGCATGTTCTTCTGAAAAAGCAAGATCATCAATACACAGATGCAAGGTCCTTAGATCATAATCTGGAAGGAAAGGAAGCAAAATGTGAAAACAAGGAAAGGGTAGGGAGGGTTTAGAACTGTACCTTCCTGGGCAGGTGAGATCCCTAGAGCAGACTTTGCTCACATTCCTACAAGAACTGGTCTGAGAGGAAGGTCGTTTAGGCCAAACACTAAACAGTTGAAACACTGAACACTGTTTCTGTGCGGTCTAATACTTATGAGTAAGAGTATACTAACTAAAATATCAGGCTGACAGAGCTGTTTGTCACTCAGGATTTGATTATGACAAACAGTTGTTATGGAGATCATTCATGATTTTTTTAGTTTACTCAGATGTTCCATCCTTTTGGACTTCACACAACAACGAATTTCTTTTTCCAAATAAACACACTTTGAAGAATTCCACAAAGGGGTTTGCTTTATGAGAAATTATTTATTTTGGATAGACAGTTATATCTCTGGAATAGATATGAGTTTTTTTACTATATTAACATCATTATCATGTATTTCATTTTATTATTATGGAGTGTTATTCTATGAAAATAAATAAATATATACTACCAGAAAAATTACGATCAAATTATTACAAGTTATAATGTTTTTCTTTACAGAATTATTGGAAAATTTTCGTTAATCTATGTATTTTGATGATCATTTAAAATAGGTTTCTTAAGAGATGGTTAATTTGTTTATAAATCTGAAAAAAAAATGGTTCTTTATTAACAAGCATGTCCTTAACAAGAATAGGGTGGAAAAAGTTAAAGAACAAAAAGAAATGAGAAATATCATCACCTCATGAGAATTTGATTGGCTTAAATATTATAAGCATTCTTCTAATATATTAATTTACTATTTTATTTATAAAAATAGACAACAAAAAAAGTTACGTTATAATTAAAAGAAATCAAAAATAGTAAAACTTTATATTTCAAAAACTAAAATAATATATATATATATATATATAAGTGGCAAATCTTGTGCAAAGGGCTATAGTTACCCCAAAATTTTCTCTCTATATTTTTAAGAGTAAATATATATAT
>Ga0123341_1005592_pt1 | contig 11228 bp, 13 predicted proteins | sample Turbeapinknodule_FD_89959 | JGI IMG/M metagenome (GOLD analysis project Ga0123341, IMG submission 89959) | Root nodule microbial communities of legume samples collected from Mexico - Turtle bean Mexico pink nodule | ecosystem: Host-associated > Plants > Roots > Nodule | place: Mexico: Nepantla... | reverse complement strand
TTTTTTTTACCTATGCTAATTTTATCTATTTAATAATTTTCTTACACAATGAATATCTGCACGTGTGTTAATTATGAATTTTAATAAGAAGATTTAATATAAATTTATATTTATTATTCGAAAAGAGGTTTATTAGGGAAAAAGGAGGGAGCCACGTGGGTGGTGTCCGTTATTGTATGAGGGTGCGTCTATTTTTGAAGGTTGGTGAGAGATATTGAAATTGGTTGGAAACGGAAAACGGAACGAGGGTGGTTTGAGAAGGAAGGAACTCAATGTCTCCTTACCTTCTCTCTTGAAGCCATGGCAGAGGAATTCTCCAAATCGGTGGAGGAGGGCCTTCACCTCTCCAAGCGGATTTACTTCGGCAAAGACCGCGCCGTCTCCCCGCCCAAGCCTCCTCTCACCATGTCCAAGTCCCACACCGCCTACCTCCCCACCGCGCCCATGCTCTACGCCGTCATTCACGATCCTGCTATCGTCGACAACCCCGACGTTCCCAGCTACCAGCCCTACGTCCACGGAAAGTGCGACCCTCCCGCGCACATTCCTCTCCACATGACCGCCGTTCACCTTCAGGCGCATTGCCATCTCGACGCCGCTGCCTTCGTCACCCTCTCCGCCACCTGGCGCCTCCACTGCATCTCCGGCAGCCGCTCCTGCGATTGCATCGTCGCCGTCCCCGTCCCACATCAGGTGCGTGAAACGTTCCATGTTTTCGTGTTCCTTCCTTTGCAAGTTTGTTTTTATTTGGAATCACTTATTTTTGTTGCTATACTTGTAATTTCACGCTGCTATTTGTAATTTACTTTTTCTTTTTTCGTTTCATGATTGTTACTGTTTTCTTTCAATGAACTCGCTGAAGGATTAAAATATTAAGAGAAACTAAATAAAATATACTAATGTAATGGCAAACCAAAAAGAACTAATGTTTGTTTTTGAAAATATCATTTTCGAGAAATAAAAATAGGAAAAAAAAGTGATATGAAATTTGACAAATTAATTTTTTTTTTAAATATAATAGTTTACGAAATAATTTTACTCTGTGAAGGAGTACTTTTTTGTTTTTCTCTTTATGAAAGGGTAAAGTGCGGATAATTATAGGAATAAATTTATAAAAATGATAGAATATCATTAAGGTTGTAATAATATTTTTTGTTGATTTAGGGACCTAATTAAAAATCCTAAATATGTATTAAACCAAAAATAAATTATGTTTGCCTTTTCAACTAAACGTGATCATGTCCCTAAAACTTCCTTTGAGTTAAAGGAAACAGAAAATTTGCACTAGTTGAGAATTTTTCTACTAATTTTTATGTGAACTTGCTTTTAAAATAAAAGACTTCAAGCATAAATCACTACTTTTCAAACTTAACCGATAGTACCCAAGATCAAGTTTACAAATACTCGCACCAATGCTTAATAGTTGCGGGACTTGAATAAGAAGTCTAGGGTAGATTTTCTGTCGTTCCACATCCATTATCTGTTGTTCTGTTTGTGAATATCTAATAATTTTTTATATATTGATTTAATGTGGAATGAGTCCCGAATTAATGTTTTGAAAACTGGCCTATATGTAAGGTTTCCATTGACTCCCAATCATGTTGTGTTTGAATAATTCTTCAATGAAGTTGCAGATTTTGTGTTCTGATACTATTTGGCTAACAGGGTTCAATTCTAGGTGTGGAAGTCAGTGTTCATAGGAAGTCTTATACTACTCTGCTGGTTGATACGAAAGGCAATAATGGTAAGGAGAATATGATCCAATGTCAAGATGGAGGCTTTATCGGGCCTAATTTGTTTACTTTGAATATACCTCAGGTAGATATTATAGTCTGTGTATTCTGAAGGTTATTGATTTTTAGGTCCATATGGTTTATTTATCTTGTTCATATGTTTCTTGTGCTTGTAACAGATCGACGGAGGTTCCAAATTATCTGTTAAAATTAGTTGGTACCAGAAGATGCTATACAGCAAGGATGAGTTTTGCTTGAATGTGCCATTTACCTTTCCTGAGTTTGTCAACCCTGTTGGGACGAAAATGTCGAAAAAAGAGAAGATAGAAATAACTGTGAATGCTATAGATGGAAGTGAGCTTGTAAGCCCGAAAATGAGTCATTCCATGAAGGTTCATATTTGGTTCAATTCTTGGTGGTATTATAGTTCATATTTTATGTACAACCAATTAACCATGTGACGTTGTTCTATTCCCTGACTTTACAGAAAGTGAGGCACAATGATGATGGGAGTACGGGTTTCTTGTATGAGTCAGACGTTCTCTCGTGGTCAAAAACTGATTTTAGCTTTTCATATGCTATGCCTGTAAGACTCAATACCACTTTTATTGTCAATCTTATTTGTAGCTTCAGCTGTTGAAAGCTGGTATGTTGTATAAATTCAGGATAATTCAAGTCATATAAGTGGTGGGGTTCTCTTGGAATCTGCATCTGTGGATGATTTTGATCAAAGAGATATGTTCTGCATGTACCTTTCTCCCGGAAATCTTCAGAGTAAGAAGGTTTGTAAAGTATCTGTAAACTTTGTGGGTGTGCATTTAGTTTTCTGATAGTCATTTTGTTCACATTACTGGTCCTACTCAATGTCTAGATATTCAGAAAGGACATCATATTTGTAATTGACGTCAGTGGAAGCATGCGGGGAAAGCTAATTGATGACACAAGAAATGCACTATCGGTTGCTCTCGCTAAGCTCAATCCGGACGATTCATTTAGTATTATAGCATTTAATGGAGATATATACCAATTTTCAGCATCAATGGAATTGGCTTCAAAGGATGCTGTTGAAAGGGCCATAGAGTGGATTAACATGAATTTTGTTGCAGGGGGTGATACGAATATTTTGCATCCTTTAAACACGGTAACTTAAATATCCATACAAATTTTCTTTTTTCCTAGGGGGTGAATTTTATGTTTCTATTTGACATATTATTTGTTAATTATATATTCAAAAACCATTTTTTAGTTGGAAAAAAGATATACACAAACACACTTTAAAACTCAAACACTCATCCAACATCCATTGAGAAATATTTTTCTTTGCTGAACTTTCCTTTTATTAAATATTCAATAATAAAATAATATATTAAAAGTCACATCATTAGGTGTTTTCTAGGTATTTTTATCTGTTTGAGTGTCTGTGTGTCAACACTCTAAGTTAGTTTGTCATGTTTTAGTTCCAATCACTCATTGTTTAACAAGAAAATTTCTGAACCAAAGTGTAATGTACTGTCTACTGAACAAATGAATCAATCTATGCTCAATTTGATGCATGTAGAACCAAATAGTTTTACTCTCTTTGTGACCCTCAAATTAGAGTTTGTGATTGTTAATGGTCACCATAGTTCTTTCTGTTCACTGTCATTGAGTAGCGTTGCATTGTATATTTTGTATATTTTTACTTTGTCTTTGCTTTCAGGCAATAGAGATGCTCTCTCATGCTCAAAGTTCAGTTCCAATTATTTTCCTAGTTACAGATGGGACTGTTGAAGATGAGAGACAAATTTGTGATGTGATAAAGAATCATGTGACCAATGGAGAGTCGATGTCCCCACGAATTTATACTTTTGGTATAGGTATGATTTCTTCTTTCCAGTATTTTAACTCTGGATTCATTATTACGTTCTTACCCAATTAAAATTGATCGATTCTTATATTTTCTCGTGAAATCTTTTATTAGTTTATTTGCTAATGTTACTAAAATCAAATTCAATCCCAGGTCCATTCTGCAATAATTATTTCTTGCGGATGCTTGCTACGATAAGTCGGGGCCAACATGTTGCAGCATTGGATGTAGGCAAGTTCTAAACTTTAACTTCAAAAAGTAAATGTCATTGTTGTTGTTTATAGTTCTTGTTATTATGAGCTTAGTGGAAATTTTGGATTCTAGAGACATTTTGATCTTCAAACCATGTCAATGAACACATACCTGACAAGCAATTATATTATCTAAGGTAGGTTGTAACTTTATGTATTGTACTTGGAACATTCCAATAAGAGGTCCTACAATGGTTTTGCACACAAGTTTCACAATTGTTTATTGAAAGGCCCTCTTTCAATTGTTTAATCGCAAGGGATGCATAAACATTAAAAACAGAAGTAGAGTAAAATTGCTGATTGCCTACCTACCCGTAGGTGCACTGTGAGTTAGCAATTTTGTCAACCTTATAAAAAATATTTCGGTGTTAAAAAATACAAGTTATTTCAATGGCATTATGATATATTTGAATTTATTGCCAGATTTGGTCGAGTCTCAGATGCTGCAATTGTTCGACAAAGCTTCATCTCTTGTTCTTGCAAATATCACAGTGGACATATTCAATGGTCTGAATGAAGTTGAGGTAAACATCTTACTGGTACCTGGCTAGATAAAGGAAAATAATAAATGTGTCACCCGTGTTTGCTTTTTTTCTTTTCACTAATTTCCTTTCTTGACTTTGATATTGTTCTACCTTAACCAAGCTAAAAATATTGATATCTGTCTTATGGAAATGAATCACAAAATAGGGCGCAGAAGAAAATGACATTTAGAAGTTTATTGAGTAATCTCCAACTCTGGATCAATGGATATCTAGGGTCCAGAAGATAGAAAGGAGGCTTCACCAGTATTTCAGGAGCCTAACTTGACCAACTTCCGTACTCCATTACACTCTCTGCCTCTATTTATATCAGGCTAACTAATTAACTAACTCTAATGGCTTTACTGACAAAGCTTCCCTTTAACTAACAGGATTTGGTCAACTTAATTCCTTGGGCTTTGGCCCCATTTTTGTTTCTCTTGGTATAGATTTTCTAAACTGGGAATCAGTTATCATGTCTCCACTGTTTTTGATGGAGTAATTTTTGATTTATGACAGGTCGTGCATGAAAAAAAAATGGCTTCGTTTTTAGTTACTACACTCTTCCTACTGAATTCTGCAGTTCCCTGATACCTTTGGGGGATACTTACATTTTTCTTTTATGTTTCTTTTTTCTCATCTGTATCTTTGGAAAAATATTAGAGATTGAAGACTCATAAATAATGCCATGATGAGATTCATTTGTCCTGTCAAGTATGGATATTACTTTTCTGTAGCATGTGTTATTATATGTTCTATTTTAGTCTAACTTCCCCTGAGCTTGTGGTTCACTCTAATGGCATTATTTGCAATATATCTTGTGATAGGTGTGCCCCTTCCATATTCCAGATCTTTCCTCAGATGGTCCATTGATTTTATCTGGAAGATACAATGGAAGTTTTCCCAAAGATCTTGAAATTAAAGGGTTCTTGGCTGATTTCAGTAATTTTGTGATAGATATGAAGATTCAAGAGGCTAAGGACATACCTATACAAAGGGTAATGCTCTTCGCACTACCTTGCTTATTCACAATTCAGGTTTATTTGTCTTGTTTCCCCCCTTTAAACTATATCTAAAATTTCTGGAGAGGATGCTCGAATTTTGTTTATGGGTGTTAGAAATCTATTTGGTACTCTGTCATCTTGAACTTTGAAGGATCTGTCATTTCATGAAACATAGAGTGACATACCAGTCACATCTAGTCTTAATTCCATTTTTTTACATTCCTTCGTTATGATTTTCTGTGGGTACATAATGAACTATGGCTTTCTTTATCCTTCTAATGTGTGCGTACGTACACCAAAAATAGTTTGCTTCATCTATATACTCTTGCATATTGTAGTTACCTTCCTTGTAATAAAGAAGCACAAGTTTGTTATTCTGTGTCATTTCCTTTACTGTTAATTATTATTTTCCTGCACTGCTTTTCCTTTAACAGATTTGTGCAAGAGATCAAATAGAGTATCTTACTGCTCAAGCATGGCTCTCAAAAGATGAGAGATTAGAACAGCAGGTCTGTTAATAGTTTCTGTTCTATCACTCCACGTATTCACATGCTTGAGTTAAAATTTCATCTATGTTGTAATGGTTCCTCAATTTGATATTGGGCCATTTTTTTTTCTCTAATAATTTTTTCTTGTGCTACATTTAAATGGCAGGTTGCAAAACTAAGCTTACAAACGGGCTTTATATCCGAGTACACGAGTATGGCATATCTTGAGAATGATCATCGAAAAAATGTCAAGGAATCCGATGGAAAGAAAGAAGTATGTATCAAAAGTTTAGGTTCTTTTTCCTAATAAAATGGATATAATCTTGCGTAAACGAATTTTGTCATTTCACACTTTGAAATGTGGATATATGGTAACATGACAAAAACTAGAGTCTGTTGGGTTGCCTGTTTTAATCGAACTCCCATAACTCAATTTTCTATTGTGGTTTTGTTAGTTCTTTTATTCTTCAATAAATAAAATATCAATTCCCTTTCTGATCGTTCTTCTAAATCATTGCAAAAAGGTGTCAAAAAAGAGCCATCAAAAGACTGGAGCAAAAGAACAAGGGCAGCAGATGTTTTTGCTCCCTCACTTAGGTATAGGATTTGGCAACTTGATTGCAACTGCTGAAAACATTCAGCCAGGAAGTCAGGAAGCAAAAGGGCCTGATGGGGCTGATATCTTTATTAAAGCGGCCACGAACTGTTGTGGCTCCTTATGCAATCACTGCTGTTGTTGCATGTGCTGCATCCATACCTGTACCCGGATAAACAACCATTGTGCAGTTACAATTACTCAAATTTGCGTTGGTTTGGGATGCTTCAGCTGCCTTGAATGTTGTGCAGATATATGCTGTTCTGGAAATGAAAGCTGAAACCTCAAAACTTGATGTATGGTTGTTGTACACTACATAGAAGTTACTGTTTAATGGGTTGCTGCTTTGTAAATGTATATGCTTAAGTCACCAGTTTCGTTTCATAGTTCATTTTTCGTGCCAAAATTGGGTAATATAAATTTTCCAAGGGTATATTGTCCGGCATGTTTAATTGGCAATAGAAAGTCAATTTTCAATGCTTGTAAAGTTAGAAAAGAAAAAAGTTTCTGTCAAATACAGTTTTACTCCCTCCTTTTAGCTTATTAGACACATATCTCAAATGATTTTTTACTGTTTAAAACAAACAAAAGAAATCTTTTGTCATTTTTTACCCTCTTCTCAAGTACCAGAGGAGTGATGTTTATACTGTCTATTCTAGCATGTCCTAGCACTAGTAAGATAGTCTTCTACAGTTGCATCAACATTTTTACAAATTAAAATGTAAAGCAGGCAGAAATTACCAATATATTGTGTAAAATATGATCTCTTGATGTGTAAAATAAAGCCCGCTTCTTCAACTTCCATCCTAAATATTTACATGGTTTCAATTTCTTTCCCTTTACGCTAAGATTATGTGACATCTCTCTCTACTTGTATATCTGATTCTTTTTCCTCATCATCTGATGAAACCACTGCTCTGTGCTGGAAGGTTTGCTGAATTCTCGTCACTCCCTTTTCCACAGGTCCTATTGCTTGATTTATTGCCAGTACAACATCCTTGACAACCTGATGGATAGATAAGATGGGGTTAACAGTGATAATTGAGGCAAATTATGTTATTGTTAGACAATGAACTTACTCGTTGACCACCTTCAACAACAATATCCTGGACGCTCTCGGTGACACTTGTTCTTGGAGACTCAACTCGAGTCGATGTCTCTTTTAGCAAAGCTGCTTTCTGCCTGTTCTCGTCATCAATCTCCAAGGCTCCTTCTTTTGTTTCTTTTCTGACTTTTCCATATGCGGCAGAAGGAGGAAAATTATATGGTTTTGCAGAAAATACAAACACATGAGCTACCGCTGCAACGGCCATCTGCATTACCATGCACATGAAAGTAGTTTTGGGATGAAAAGGAATTGAAAATACTTTTTACCGTCTTCATTTAGGAGGACTAATTTCTGAAAAATAATAGAATTTTTGTTGTGGTGATTTGCAGAATTCAGAAACCCAATTATCACTTCTGTATACGTAGGCTTAAACCTTGACAAGGACATTTTTGTTTTTCGAGGCCTCTGAAATTATCATTATTTGTTGACCTATTACATCCAGAAAAAAGGGAGGGTTCACTAGTAAATGAGATTCATGGAACAGAGAATGCGTTAAAAGTGTGTAAGGAGTGTGCTACTAGCATTTCTTAGACGCCCAACTGAAGTCTATGCATTATGAAATTCTTTCAATTCATTTGCCACCAGGTAGGAGAAAAGAAGATCATCTATCAAAAAAATATTTTGTTTAGAAATATTGATATTAAAATCGAACTTTTCTCCATACAAAAAAGGTGATTCTCTTCAACCACCCAAAAATAAATATATTGAAAAGAATCATTCTTTATTTTTTATTCACTCATATCCCATTTCCCCAGTATTGCAAGCAGAAGATGAAGGTAAACCTTGCAAATTGAATGACAAAATGTATCACTATCCCCTTCTGCTAGATAAAACAGAAAAATATCCGTCAAACTTAGCTTTTAAAAAATGTTTGTTGTATCTTAATGGCGGTTATGAGAAAGACCACAAGACTAAAGAAATATAGAGGAATTACCTCTATGCAAATTAAGAAATCTTGCAAACCAGTTTGGAATTTTCCCTCATTGGGTAGCACCCCAAATGCACACAATACTGCAATACCTACACCTTGCCACCAAGTAGCGAACACAATAGCCTTGAAGCTGATGAACTTTGCAAGTGGCTGTATTGGTTGAAGTCTCTCATGAGTAACATTATAGAACTGAACAAGGCAATATAATGCCCACATCTGACTGAAGTTCATTACTACTGCTATATATGGATACCTGCAAAATGCGGAAAACCATAATTATAGAACAAAGTTGAAGATGACTTTGCCTAATATTAATCAGTGTATATTAGAGGATAAAAATGCATGGTCAAAACATACGAGAGAGATATCAGTTTATGATGCCAGAGACCATGATATATCAGATATTGGATTCCATCTTGGTATAAAATACTCACCCGTAGTACCACTTGAATTCCCCATCACCATAAACACCAAACAGTTCCAATATAAATGCTAACAATGCACAAACAGTCTTCAGGATCATCTGCACTATATCTTAGTGATATTAGAGTCGTTTCGGAAATACAGTGAACTGCAATATTAAGGAAAACTTCAGCAACTTACATATTGAACAAGACCAAATTTTTCTATTGTAAGAAGATCTTTTCCAAGCTTGCCTGGATGCCAAAAGAAGTTGCAAAATGATCTATCATCCATGTCATAATTCTCATTTAAGCCATCCGACAAGGATTTACGAAGGTGCTCTGCATATTCATCCTCAAGTAGTTCCACAACCTTTCCTTCACCGCCTAGCACATTGCATTTGAAGAATAGAGTTAAGTGAAATATTTTCAGTTATGACATTTAGCTTCATGATTCGTGGTCTTCTCTACAACAGGATTACATGCTCACTGAAATGAATAGAGAATGAACCAACATATTTTGCTCTTTGAAGGGTTTGGGGTGATAGGAATGCAAAGAAGTAAGTATAACATCAAATACATAAGCTGTTGACTTGAGAAGCTGAAGTGTTTCGGAAAACCCTTTTCTAATTTTTTATTCCAGTTCCCCAAGACTACATCCTATATGAACAGCTTTTAGTTGCAGATATAACATACGTAACTTCTATTTTACTTTACTTCCTGCCTTTCTCAAATAGCCAAGTTTAGATGAGAAGAAGACTAGATATGCTGGATACTAAAGCATCCATAGCCATATTCTCAAGACATTGAGGTTACTGCTAGTAACTTACCAAGACAAGCAATCAGGTATCTGCCAAAAGAATACAGGGCGAAGGCTTCATAGCAGTTTCTTAAAATGTCACATGCTAGAGATAATCTTGGATTCCACAAAGAAATAATCTGGAATAACAGGGAGAGAGAAAAAAAAAGTTGAGTTATGTTAAAGTAGTGCGGCTACTCTAAACTCTTTTGAAGTATAAATTTGATCCAGAAATCAGTATGCAATATCTTACTTTCCGCTTTCTTTAACAAGGGAGAAGTAACTTGGATTGGAAACATGCACAGTGTGATTTATCATTCAATTTCATAAGCTTTAGAAGCACAAAAGTAAACCATGAAAGTTTGCATTGTTAGTGATTTCCTAGACTTTCCCCCTCCCTTTTTGAAGTGAAAAAAATAGTATATAATTCCAGAAGAATATAGGAAGTGTATTCATCATAATAGATAAGACACTCTGATTAAAGAGAGAATGGAAGAAAGGAAAGTAATCACTGAAGGAAACCTTCCATTCTTTGCGGCACAGGCCACCCCCACACTACCCTAGTATAGCCTCACTTGTCCAATCTCCTCGTCCTTATTAATTTCTCAACTGATTAAGGCATTTCCCATTCCCCTCTTTTGCAGCCACGTGTCCTTTTGTTAGGATTTAGCACAACAGAACTTTTTACACCATTTCCTATACTTCCCTTACTCGTCTTTTTCCTTCTGCAGTGATATCAGTTGGCCATTAATAATTCTAACACAAGAAAAAAGTTCACGGTGAAAGGATTTTTTTCTGTGAGATTTATTCATCAATTCATGCATTATAGAATACTAAACATGGCCTTTTTTAACGGCAACATTTTCAAATAAAATAAAGTTACTATACTTAATTGCTAAGTTAACTCCCTCAAAAGTTACTGGCCTTGAGGTTATGGCACATAATAGGCAGTGCAAACAATTCAGTTTCAGACTCCAATTTTTCTTAATATAGGGTGCTGCAGGTGTAAGCAATTTTGATTGTTTCAGTGCAGCTGATAGGTGCTCATAATTTTTACCACTTAATTTAAAATTTCTGACATAGCCTCACTTAAATCAAACTGTTATCATTCTAATCATTTTCTTCAATTTGTAAAATAACTCAACCTTCAATGGCTTGTTAAAAATATGTACAATATGATCTTCAATAATTTGATCTCCATTGGTGATAACTTGATCTCTGGGAAGAGCAAGAAACAAAGTGTTGTGGCAAGATCTAGTGCAGAAGCAGAATATAGAGCTATGGTCCCGACTACTTGTGAGCTTATTTGGCTTAAACAGTTACTTACTTAAAGAATTGCAATTTGGAGAGGTCACTCAAATGACACTAATATGTGATAATCAGGCTGCTTTTCATATTAGCTCAAATCCAGTTTTTCATGAAAGGACTAAACATATTGAGATTGATTGTCATTTCATTCGAGAAAAAATTATATCGGGAGATATCAAGACTGAGTTTGTTAATTCAAATAATCAATTAGCAGATATTTTTACTAAACCCTTACGAGGGCCT
>Ga0123341_1005591_pt1 | contig 11228 bp, 13 predicted proteins | sample Turbeapinknodule_FD_89959 | JGI IMG/M metagenome (GOLD analysis project Ga0123341, IMG submission 89959) | Root nodule microbial communities of legume samples collected from Mexico - Turtle bean Mexico pink nodule | ecosystem: Host-associated > Plants > Roots > Nodule | place: Mexico: Nepantla... | reverse complement strand
CTGTCTTTTGCAGGTTCTTGAGGTGAATCACGGTGAAGGACGGAGGCTAACACGGCGCAGAAGTCGATCCAGGTTTGACGAGGCAAGGTTCTTGCGTCCCGGTCAACAGGCAGGATCAATCATATTTGGTCGTCTTGTTTATCATGGTAGCAGCATTTAACCCGTCACATTCGCCATTGGCTTTGATACCAAATTGTAAAAAGCAATCAATTTGGCCAAAGTTAACACGCACACTCAGTTTTCTGAAAAAACACTATTCTTCTATTTCTCTGTTGTATATCTTTTCATTTGTGTTTCTAACAATTGAGAGAATAACTTATTTATAGACATTAGCAAGCTCTTCTAAAACATAAAATAATAAAATCTTATTATGGCCATAAAATCCCACTAACAACATAATAAAACCTTATTATGACCATAAAACCCCACTAACAACTCTTGGCCTTTCCTCTATTGAAACTATCATTCTTTTATCTTCTACTAACTTCTAAATTTAAAACCCAAAAAATAGCATTTGAAGTTTACTCAACACATGTTGGTCCAATTCGAAGGTTCAATGTCAAATCTGTTACAAGTTTTTTCACACTCTCAATTGCTGGCACATGTATGAATTTGATAGTCAAACTATTATTTATGCTAATCACTCTCAATGTCCCTGTGGTTCCACCGTATGCGGTATCCTGAAGGTGGTGCTTCTCATGTTAGATAATTTTGTTAACCTAGTCACATTGACTAGGTTGTTTAGTTAGGTGTTATGAATCAACTTGCTATATAAAGAAAGGTTGATTCTCATGTAAAACAGAACAGAACATACTTGTATTCAAACTCTTCTCTTAATAACAATTTATGGTGAAGACGTCAGGCTTCCCTTTTTTGTATCTTCGTGTAAGCAACTACATTTATCTCTTTCTCTCTTTCAGCCCTTCATTCTTTCTGGTTTCCTTCTCTGTAGACGGCCTGATAGTGTTCTGCACAAGCATTACCTTAACAATTGCTATCAGTATCTTGTGCTTGGAACTGATGGCAGATTCGACAAAGCACGGTAGTAGCTACGAAAGATTTTGAGGATCGCATTTTCTCTCGATTGTTGGAGTCTCGTCTCATAGAAATTGTTGTTCTATGCAAAAGGCCTTGAGTGATTATCTTAAAGATCAATTTCAAGAATTGGCAAATCAGCATGTTGACGACAATAGGAAATGTTCTGGGAGTATTCAGTCCAGAGGGGAACGTCATCCCTCTTCTTCTTCATATTCTTGCGGCACTCGTTTAGCAAGAATTGATTTTCCACCTTTTTCTGGAGATAATATCCGTCAATGGCTTTTTCAATGCGAAAACTACTTCCTTATTGACCACACTCCATAATATGTTCATGTTCAACTCCCGATTGTACACCTTGAAGGGCGCGCGTTGGAGTGGCATTCTGCTTTTTGTGGGGACGCCTCAGTATCCTACGGTGATATCTTGGAAGGAGTATACGCAGTTGTTAATGGCACGATTTGGTGATGTCTGTAATGATCCTATGGCAGATTTGGTGACCTTGCGTCAAAAAACAACTGTTATTGAGTATTACGAACAGTTTGCTTCTATTTAGTTAGTCTCCAAAGTGTATCTTTGTCTATAAATTTCACACCTCTATCACTTTACACACAAGTGAATATATGAATATTTTACTCTTTTATCTTTCTATGCCTCCACTCATTCATTCTCTCTCCTGTTAACATGGTATCATGAGCCTCTTTTTTTTTTTTTTGACCCATGCCTTCATCCCCAACCTCCTCTTCTTTCGATGGTCTCTATTCTATTCAGCAATTCACCACTCCCATAAACATCAAACTTGATAAAGACAACTTTGTTCTATGGTGTCATCAAGTTCTTGCCACTATACGTGGTCTCAAACTCTTGAAGTTTCTTGAAGGAGATCAGGTTCCTTCTTCGTCCCCTTCATCTTCTCCTTCTCAACCATAAGAGGAAGTTCTTCAATATCAACAGCAAGATTAGTGGTTTTGAACCTATCAATTTCAAAGTTGCACTCTAATATCCTCAATGGAATCAAGCCATGCAAGATGAATATTATGCTCTGATCGAAAATAGAACCTGGACTTTGACTCCTTTACCACCAGGAGCTAACATTGTTGGCTGCAAATAGATCTTCAAGAATAAGTATCATGCAAATGGCATGTTTCAGCGACACAAAGCACGGCTTGTGGCCAAGGGATATAGTCAAACTGAAGGTCTTGACTATTTAGAGACATTTAGTCCTGTAATCAAACATACTACTATCAGAGTGGTGCTTGCTCATGTAGTGTAATCAACATCAATAATGAGGATGTCTACATGCAACAACCACCAAACTTTATCTCTGCCAATCCACAACTAGTGTGTAAGCTTAACAAAGCTATTTACGGCCTCAAACAAGAACCTCGTTCATGGTATAAAAAGCTAAGTATCACTCTTCAAAGTCTTGGCTTTAATTCCACCACTAGTGATTCATCATTGTTTGTTAGGTTTACTCATTCTTCTTCTTTGTTTGTTCTCATCTATGTACATGATATAATTATTACTGGATCTGTACCTACTGATATTATTGCTCTTATTTCCACTCTCAATTTTGTTTTTGCTCTAAAGGACTTGGGCCCTCTACATCACTTCCTTGGTTGGTATTGATGTCTCCACTCTTCAAGATGGATCTTTGCACTTATCACAGCGTCAATATGTTCAAAGCTTTCTTCAACGAACGCAAATGCTTGAGTCCCATCCACAACTTACACCTATGATTACCAACTTAAAGCTTCCACAAAACGCTTCTGCATCCTTTTATGATCCCTCTTATTTCAGATCCACAGTGGGTGCTCTTCAATATGTGCTCATCACTCGTCCAGAACTCACCTTTTTTTTGTGAATAAAGTCTCTCAATTCATGCACAGTCCTCAAGAGCATCATTGGAAGGCAGTTAAACGGATCCTAAGGTATCTCAAAGGCACATTAGATTATGGGCTTCTTATCAAACACAACACCAATAATACAATCCAGGGCTTCTGTGACTCCGACTGGGCTAGTGATATAGATGACAGAAAGTCTACAACTGGATACTGCATGTATTTTGGCTCTAATCTTGTCTCATGGTCTTCTCATAAACAAAATGTTGTTTCCCGACGCAACACTAAAGCAGAGTATCACGGAATTGTTGTTGTCCTAGCTGATATTATATGGCTTCAATCTTTATTAAATGAACTCCATATCTCATGTACCATGCCCAAAATTTACTCTAATAACCTTGGAGCGGTTTTACTTTCAGCTAACCGTGTCATGCACTCGAGGTCCAAGCACTTTGACATAGACATTCACTTTGTCTATGACCATGTACAACGGAAGCATGTCTCTCTAATTCATATACCTGCTCGTTTTCAACTTGCCGGTGTGTTTACAAAACCTATTTTTGGTCCTAGTTTTACTTTTGTACGTCCTAAACTTATGGTTTTGGAAAAACCCATCATAAGTTTAAGGGATGTTAAGCAGATTACTTAAGTTAGTTTTAGTCGGTCTCCAAGTGTATCTTTGCCTATATATTTCACACAAAAGTAAATATATGAATATGTTACTCTTTTCCTCCACTCATTCTCTCTCCTGTTAACAATTACATGTTGAGTTGTTTCTTGCCGGTTTAAAGAAAGACATTCAGATGTCAGTCAGAATGTTTCAGCCTCAGTAGCCTTTTACGTTGGCAAGGTTGTGAGAGGCGGCAAATACAAGTTCAGTTCCTCAAATTCCTCCAGAATTATTTGGCCGCACACAGAAAGGTATTTTGGGTTCTAAACCAGTTTCCAATGCTGCTTCTTCTTCAGCCAATTCATTTTCCAATTCCAAGCAACATAAAATTTAACGCATGCATATATGAGTGAACGACATGCAAAGGGCTTGTGTTACTTTTGCGATGAACCATATTCTTTCGAACATAGTCGTGTCCACAAGAAACTGCAAATACATGTGATTGAAGTAGAAGATGATGTTGATCTTCAAGAAGTAGATGGGAACACTGCCACTGTCTCCAATAAGGGTGGTGATTCTCCACATATTTCAGTAAATGCTCTCACGGGAGTCCCTAGTTTCAAGACTATGAGGATCACAGGGTACAAGAACAAAAAGCCTTTACACATCCTCATTGATAGGGGCTCTACACATAATTTCTTGGATGCTAATATGGCTACACAGTTGGGCTGTACTATGACCAATCCAGGTAGGCGTGGCGGATGGATCTCATTTGACAGTCACAGCAATAGTCAAAGGGTTTTCTTGGACCATTCAACAAACCATGTTTACATCAGATATGTTCCTCATTCCCCTCGGTTGCTGCAATATTGTTCTCGGTATTGAGTGGCTGGTGACTTTAGGGAATATTGTTTGGAACTTTTATAGTGTAACAATGGAATTTAAGGCTCAAGGGAAAAGACATGTGCTGCGGGGGGCTTCTACACCACCTATAAAGTCTACCAAACCACAACACAGTCAAAGAGGCTTCTGCTACATCTAGAGTCGCTATTGCTGTAATCATGTAATGTGATGCATAATGAGGAGTAAGTGCTGTTTAGTAGCTGTTTTTATGCTGCTATTTCCTTAGTATCCAGTGCCAATTTTATGAACTCAGGGGGTCTATCTGGGTCTGTTGTTGTATGGGAGATCAGCAAACCCCTTTGTTGTGGTGCTGTGATAATTGGTGCAGCAGCAGCAGGATTATGGCAGAAGTTCAAGAAGCTGATGCTGATGAAACTGATGGGGTCGCTAAAACCAAAATGGAGTTAAGTAGTATAGAAGAATGCAAATGTTGATGGCGGTTTAGGCAAGAAGAAAGGGAGATGCAGAGTAGCTGCAACTCCTACAGTTCAGGTTGTTGTAGAGCCAAGTTTATGCAGTTCTGCTGCATAATTCTGCAGCAAACGCAGAAATTTTGTACTTGTTGGTTTCGGTGCCTATGTTATTTGTGTGAATTATGATTTTGTATAAGGGTTTCTCTTAATTTATATTTATTCATTGCCCCGATAAAAAAAAAAAAAAAAAAAACCACAATAATTGGGTAAGACTATAACTAATGCAGTTCATTTAACCTTCTTACAAGTTTGTACCAAGAAGGAAGACGACTTGTTACACTCCCTTACCACCCATGCCGAGCAGTTAGAAATTCCAGAAAGGGTGGATAAAATTCTGCACCAGTTTGCTGATGTTTTCCAAGAACCAAACACCTTGCCACCCTTTCGTGATCATTATGATCATGCCATTCCTTTGGTTCATGGACGTAATCCAGTTAACAAGCACCAAAAGGATATCATTGACTCTTTGATACAGGGTTACTTGAAATCAGTGGTAATCCAAAAGAGTCATAGCCCAGTCGTGCTACTGGGAAAGAAGGATGACACATGGCGATTGTGTATCGATTATAGAGAGTTAAACAAAAATACGGTAAAAAACAAGTTCTCTATTCCTTTTATTGAAGATTTAATGGATGAACTTGATGGATCCGCAATTTTTTCCAAGATTGATTTGCGGGCAGGTTATAATTAAGTTCGGATGGCACTTATGGACATACCCAAAACTGCTTTTAGAACACATGGCGGGAATTATGAATATGTTGTTATGCCTGTTGGCCTTACAGCCACTTTTCAAAAGTTGATGAACCATGTGTTTGAAAGGCTTTTAAGAAAGTTTTTGCTGGTTTCTTTTTTTATGACATTTTATTTTACAGCAAAATTTTAGAAGACCATTTGGAACCACCTTAAACAGGTTCTTCTCACCCTTCGGCAATGTTTCTTTGCGGTACACAAAGTGGAATAGTTGGGTCATTATATCCCAAGTACATGGGTTTCAACATACCCGAGTAAAATAGAGGCTATGCATAGTTCAGACATTGAAGGATTTGCTTAGTTGTGCTCCGGTTTTGACTCTTCCAGATTTTAATAAACCTTTATTTTATGCTTGTGGATGAGGTATTGGGGTTGTATTGATGCAGGAACAACATCCTATAGCATACATCACCAGAGTTTTAAATAGACATACATATGAAAAGGAATTGTTGGCGATGGTTTTTGCAGGATAGAAACGGAGACATTATTTATCATCCGCACAGATTTTAGTGAATTGTAATATTCCTTTTAGTATGTTTGTGTCAAAACTAAATTGCATCAGTTACCCTTTCACCCATCCACAACTGTTTACATAAATAGATACATGAGGACCATCTCCTGTTACAAATGGTGCAAGATATTATGTAGGCCTCTGTTTTTGTTATGCTTAATAATTTTGCTGAGACTCAAACTAATCACAGGTTAAAATCTATTCAAACAAATATTTCTAAGTCTTGAATCTTTTCTTAAAAAATATGGTATTAGAAATACATGTCCATATACTCATCAGCAAGATGTCTCAAAACAATATAAAAATGCATTAAAAATAATAAAAAAATGTATCTTTTTCATGTCTGAATAAAAAAAATAATCTCTTTTTAATTCCTTAATTAGTGTTTATAAGATACAGGTTAACCATCACCATATCTAATATACAAGACACGTATCAGCCTCTTCTGCTTCCATTTTCTAACACCAATGAATCACAATTCGTAACGGTAATAACGGTTGCATCTTCTTCTCTACAATGAGACCTTCTTTCATTGTCTGCCTCTATCGGATACATCACATTGTTTTGTGTTACAACAAAATCAAACATATTCTACTGCAAATAAACGTTATTTATTTAACGTAGGTGTTACAAAATAACAGAGAAAACAGATTGATTTTGGGAAGCTCGTTCCACTTATCTCACCGAATTTTATTATTGTTAGAGACAGGAAGAGTAGAGAGAATGAGATCTACGTGGTTCTTACATAATCTTCCCAGGTATGCCTTTTTTTTAATCACTTTTTTCATTGCTTTAATATGTATTTTAATGACTAATAGCTAGGATTTCGAGGTTTTTGTGTTGTGGGGTTGATTGTATTTTGGCATGTTGATGTTGCCTCCTGATTTTCCAGGGATTTGTGAGCTCTGCAGCTTTAAATACAGATAATTAGGTAAACAAATAATTCAGCTGTAGAGGAAAATGTCTAGCTTCTGGGGTCCGGTCACATCATCAACAGATTGCTGTGAAAAGAATTATGAATATTCATCTTATATTGCAGAATTTTATAACACAATATCCACTATTCCAACCATTCTGTTGGCTCTTATCGGTCTTATAAATGCTTATAGAGAACGGTTCGAGAAAAGATTTTGTGTTCTTTATGTAACAATTATGGCACTTGCCATTGGAAGCATGTTGTACCATGCCACGCTACAGCGTGTGTAAGTGTTGAACTCTATCATTTTTTGCAGCAATTTGTATAAATATTTGGTTTATTATTTGAGTTATTCTACGTCATACAAAATGAGTTCGGCATTTTGCATAAATGTTTGTTGAATATTTGAATCTTATTTAAGGTGATTGCAGGGATCACATCATATTCATTTGTTGATATTGTTTTGGGTGAGTATTTATTTATTGTTGAGTTGTTGCAATTTGATTTAGGCAACAACAGAGCGATGAAATTCCTATGATGTGGGAGATTCTGCTATACATGTTCATCCTGTATTCCCCAGATTGGCACTACCCTCGTACAATGCCCATCTTCCTAGTTTTGTATGGTGTTATTTTTGCCATTGTCCATTCAGTGGTCCGTTTTGGAATTGGCTTCAAACTCCATTATGTCATTCTCTGTCTCCTCTGCAGTCCAAGAATGTACAAGTATTACATTTATAGTGATTGTGTGTCTGCAAAGAGCCTGGGAAAGCTATATGTAGTTACTTTTCTATTGGGAGGTTTGTGTTGGTTATGCGATCACGTTTTCTGCAACCAAATTTCTCGTTGGCCAATTAATCCACAAGGTCATGCTTTGTGGCATCTCTTCATGGGTTTCAATTCCTACTTTGCAAACACATTCTTGATGTTTTGTCGTGCTCAACAACTTGCCTGCTCTCCAAAAGTTGTCCGTTTAATGGGTGTCTTGCCCTATGTGAAGATTGAGAAGCCAAAACGCCAGTAAGAGAAAATAATACAAGATGAAAATGTTTCACTCATCATACATTTGGGTAAAGAGTAGTTAGCTATCCATGTTCTTGGCCTTTCTTTCTTTTTTTGCTTAGATTGGTTTATACATAATGATTTATTTGTTTTTCGATTTTCTGTTCTATACCTAGGACATGTACCATATTTGTGCCACTATACAGATGCTTCTTTCAGCCTGACTAAACTCCATTAATCACAACCAAAAGTTTTGCCATATTGGTTGTAATTGGAATCAGTTGAATCATCCTACATATTTATAGTTAAATTTTCTTTAACCCTTTCTAGGTGATTTAGTATGCTATTTTTGTGGAGCATTAAACGTCAAACTCAGTTTGATGCTGCTTTAAAACTCATTAGAATGAGTCTAGTGATAAAAGGTCTGAATAGTTTGGTGCAACTAAACCAATGTTTAAATACTCGCCTGGTTTTTCAACTGGACAAGCTATTTTATTTACGGTTTCAATTGTTCAAATGTGATTTAATCAGGACTAAATTGCTATCAATAAAATTATTATAAGAATTAAATAATATTAAAAATATAATATCATAATTCTGTGATGTTAAAAACTAAATTAAAACATAAATTTATAGGCTTTCAACATTTAAAATAATATAAAAATTAAACTAAAACATGTTAACATACTCTAATTAAAATTTTAATAACATATATCAATAACAATAAGTTTACATGGAGAATAAAAAACCAAATATTTTAAGGTTTTTTCAGAAATTTTAAAATAATGTGTTGTTAAATAGTTTTGTATAAATTGGTTTAGACCAATTTTATTGGATCTCGAAACATAGGTTGACACCATTCCATTGCTTTAGACGGTATAACTTTCTTTAATAAAGTAGTCAATTTAGGATTGTCATAACATTTAACAGGACCTTTTGGCTAGAGCCACTTTGTTAAGATTCTTTCCAAAGCTAGATGCAAATCATGTTCTTTCCACTGAAAAAGTGCATTCGAAGTTCATATCACTTTTTACAGCTAATTTTTACAGCTAAGTAACATTTCTTAATGCATGATTAGATTAAATTATTTTGCACCCGATCAAAATCACTAGAGCATTTTCATTATAATAATTTATTAAATTACATTAAGCTAAATGAAAAACATATTCACAATAATCTGCTCTGTTGTCAGTGTAAATAAACATCAGCAAATTGCAGTAACAGATTATTCTGCGAAGCACAAGTTGCATTCTGGATCTTGAGGGAAAGAAAATATGTTTTTCATCTGGAGGAAAATAATACTTCATTCCCAAAAGAATTCCCATTGTCTGCTTTTACAAATGGGGAAATATTACATTTTTTTAGCCTGCTGGAATATAAAAGTCCTTGAATTCCCTAGAATCGAATCATTACCTATTCATAAACTAATGGAGGCTTTTGTTCCAATTGTAACAGTACTGATGGTTGAGTCACAAATTGAACTTCGAACATACTAGATAGAGAATTAACCAAATTTGCACTCGGTAAGGAATCCGAGGCATGCCAAAACTATAGTGATTGTCAACAAAATAGAAACGAAAGAGTACCACGGAAATGGAAAACAATTTATATCCTATCATATAATTGGTGAAACATTTGATAGTAGAACAAAATAAATTGTTGATCATATTAAAATATATTATCAAACGTGATTCAAACTACATTTAAGGTAATTAAATACAGCACAGGCGTTCATTTTCAGCCATTGGCAATGTGAATTATTAATATTTAAAGATCATGAGTGAACGGTAGGTGTTCATGCAAAGCCACCAATTAAAGATTCAACTAGAGCCAGAAAAACAGAATGGAACTAACGGTAGACATACACTATGCACAGCTAGACAGCTTCCGGACCTTTGATTCGTTTCACTCAAAAAGATAGAAAAGAAAACACTTGTACAGGTAGATGTATGTAAAGGAATACAATAGAAGGTGAGAACAAATACACCTCGCCATGAATCTAAGATTTCCTTGGAATCCCCCGCTGTAAAATTTCTCCAAGTCTCCAATATAGAGCTTCTAGTTCATTGAACGATAGGTTGATCAATATCTGAAACGACACCAGCGGTAGTTCCACAAATTAAACATAATATGTCAATTGATATAAATACAAAATATACAATGTAAAATAAACATAATACCTGGTCCAAAATCATTTCAACCGAGAGACTTTGTTGCACAACAAATGACTGATGATATATATATGCAAACACGGCCATAACCATCTACAGCAAGACAAATTGGTCAAATTTTGCTCGTCATATGCATAATAGCTTGGTACTAGGAAGCTTTAACTTCCAATGCTAGCCCCTCAGCCAAAGGAATGAACAGGACGAAAGATACAAATAGTGTACAGGCAGCAGAATGTAAAAGTGAGTGAAAAGTTGGTAAGATGTTAGGGAGGGGCAAATTTTGGCCTGTTATCATTATTCGAATGGCATCAAAAATATAAATGAATAAACCAGGCTCACTTTCACAAATATATTAAACCAGGCCAGGGTCAGTATGCAGTTGACATTCATATACTGGACCACCAAGACTTCTACCGAAGATCCCTTCTTGTTGAGTTCATTAAACTTCACGCTTAAATTAATTTTGTTTGAGTAGAAAATTTCATAATTTTCAAGGCATCCAAATATATTGAATTTAAATTGATTTGATTTCAAATTGTACAAGACAATGCAAATTTATTAATTTAATTCAAATTGTTAATATTGGACTAGACAATTCAAATTGTTAGTATTAGATGAGACAATCCAAATTTATTAAATTTTAAATTTCTAATTTTGGATAAATTATTTCAATTACTACCAAATACAAAAAAGTTATTAAAATATTAAATAATTGTTAATAATTCAAAAATATCAATATTGATTATTTTTTTAGTAAATCTTGGTTGATGCCATTTCTTAGTTAAAGTTCGTCAAAGATTTCTTTAACTGCTCAAATATTTATTAAATAAATTTTTATAAAAAGTAAAAATTAAAGCAAAAAAACTTTAAATTGTCAAAACTTCAATCAGAAAGAATAACACACATTTTCTCTTCAACACTGAATAAAATTTTAAAGTAGAGTACCAAATAAAAGTGTTTTAAAAATTTAAAACGGACACAGTACAAATATATATATATATATATATATATATATAT
>Ga0123341_1005590_pt1 | contig 11228 bp, 9 predicted proteins | sample Turbeapinknodule_FD_89959 | JGI IMG/M metagenome (GOLD analysis project Ga0123341, IMG submission 89959) | Root nodule microbial communities of legume samples collected from Mexico - Turtle bean Mexico pink nodule | ecosystem: Host-associated > Plants > Roots > Nodule | place: Mexico: Nepantla... | reverse complement strand
TTAAAAATATTTGTTTCTTATTTTTATAATCATAATAAAAATTTATACAATAAATTTGTGTTTTTAAAAAAATTAATGTATTTCTCTTTTTTAAAATTGTGTTAAAACCGTGTAGAATGATAAGAAATCCAACAAATATTTTTGAATTGGACACTTCACCGATACGTCATACGAGTGTCAGTGTCTGACACGGACACGCAATTTAAGAGGAGTGAATAGTTATTCTTTAGAGTTTACGTACCACTAACTTCATTAGTCTTCCAGTTTTGCTCACAAAGAAGAGTGTGTCTTCAGTTGTAACCTTCCTTTCTTGGCCTGGTAATCCATCCCAAGGTTGACCTCCATTAACATTTCTTCCTCTCCTCAGAGCTGTGCAATTCCTCCATGCTATCTCCTTGCCTCTTCTTTCTCTAAGGAGCAAACTCCCACTTGTATCAACCATGAATAAGCTTCCATTGTAGTTACTCAATATACCTTTCATTGGTGTAAAGCTCTCATGCCTCAGCCACATCCATGCACTCTCAATGCAAATGTATTCAAGAATCAAACCATCATCTGTTATTAAGAAAAATGACTTCCCCACATCCAACAATCTCAAGCGAAAGTTAGTACTAATCCAGTTATCTGGCACGTGATTGTATTCTTGTGAAGATTGAATCAGTCTACCACCTGAAGTACCAAGAGATAAATAATGATTCTGTGCTTGGCTTTGCTTTCTCCTACCTGTTGCAGAACTTACTACTGATTCCTCTGACTCATCTTTTATGCCAGTGAGACAGTTTCTGAGGCCACGTTCTTGTGTGCAGTATTCTGCATTCCATCCCTCACTCTCTGGCACATCTAGTATTGACCAAGCATATTTGGTTGATGATTTCCTTCGGATGTTTTGAGGCTGAGATGGTCCTGAACTTTCACCACCTACTCCTAAAGTATGTAATTCTGCAAGTCTTCCATCATCTAGTGGAAACAGTATTCTGCCAATGTACAATTGTAAGCCTGCTATGCCTCTTGCTGCTTTTGCATGGAGAGGATGCTGGTGACTTTTCCATACTTCTGGAAATTCATTGTTGGAACTGTTAAATTAATGGGCTGTAAAACTTTTTTTTCATTATCAGATGAGATGACTCACCTAATTGTTTTGGAATTTGATATTCAAAGACAAATCCATATTATGAGATGAGATGATTGATCTAATTGTTTTGGAATTCAATACTCAAAGACAAATCCATATTATGAGATGAGATGACTCACCTAATTGTTTTGAAATTTGATATTCAAAGACAAATCCATATGATGTAGTGAAGAATAAGGAAGTGGAGGATGTTTCAGCTGATTCATCTTGTAGAGCTGGTGTAATAGATGTTAAATTTTGATCTTGAGGTTTTCCATGAGCTACCCATTTCCACTTCCTTTGATGGAACCTTCTCTCTACCAAAGTGCCTTCCTGTATGATCAACCAAGTATTTTAGAAAATGGTGTCCTCCTAGATGGATAAGAATAAATTCATCAAAAAGCAATGTTACCCCTGTACAAGCCAACCTAAACATGTTCAAGTGATGTGCAAAAGCCATTGGATTTTTAAAAAAAATCATATTTGATACAATGGTTCAGCTTTACACAGAATTGACAACAATATAGTTTCTCCTTGGTCACTTTTTTCTTCCACCAAGTTCCATTAGACAAACTATTTAAAGAGGGAATTTTTCACATTTTATGATGTTGTTAAGAGAAGAAGTCTTGGTGGCACTTTTTTCTGCAAATGATTACAACGTTCATAAAGTACTTGTACAAACAGACCTTTGTTAAAAGGAACAGAGATTCTGAATGATCATCACTCAATCCTTGGAAACTGCACCCTTTAGATGGCATCAGAGGAGCAGCTTGTGATGTTTTATCTTGCCATATGTGTCTCTTCCATGATGGTTTTGACTTTTTGTCATATTCATAAAGATCTCCAGCAGAACTACAGCCCCACATCATTTGTTAAGTTTGACAGAAGCCAAAGATTAAGAGTGCTTTTTGATTCTCACTAAAAGAAATGACCTCAAAAGAGAGTAATGACTTATAATGCTTTCTAAGCCTTTATAGTTATTTAGTGCAACAAAGCCTTCTACTACTGTCTTTAAAGGCATGACACTCATTAGAGATCCTTCATGAAATGTGATATGATTCAAATGCTCTACCTATCTAGAGAAAGAGGAAAAATCCAAGGATTTTACATAGTACTTTTGATCGAAAAATTGATCTGATTTTGTTCTTACTTTTCGCTCAATGATGAAATGGATCAGAGTCTACAGATCAAACCTTGTAGGAATTAAGGAATGATGAAAGAAAAGAAAAAAAAAAAGTAAATAAAAATGCAGACAAAATGTGCCTCAAGCAACACATACACACACAAACCACTCACCTTATGGTATATACTACTTCTCTTCTTGAAGCAGCATCTGCTATTGCTGCTACATTTGCTCTAGCTGGTTGGCCATGATTTATCCATCTGTTCTATATTGTCAAGATTGAGGTAAAATTAGCAATACCTTTGAATCCATTTATTAAAGGATAAAGAGTTTAGAATTTAACATTCTAGTTACAAATATTTTCACCAAAACTTGAGTTTTACCTCGGGGGCTCAACCCAAGCAAGTTCTACCAGTGTTCCATTCTTTGTACAGAAATAAGCTCTCCTGCTCCACAATGTAACAACACAACAGACTATGCTTTAGCAATGCTCATGGTGTATATGTTTGATCTCAGAAAGTAAAATTTCACTTACTGTCCATCACGTGAAGCAACTCCAGACTTTATCAAAAGATTTTTCTCAGGACAAGTAGCTGTGAAGTCAACCCAAACTGGTTCTGAACTTTCACTGTGTTGCCCTCGTAGCTGCAAAGCAAAATCCATGAGACAAGGCCAATTGTTGCAGTTCCAATTTCCAACAACTTACAGAGTATCCCTTCATTTATTACATTTGAATACTTATCCAAGAGTTGAATCTTAACATAACAGGCTATGCATAAAGTTGTGTTAGATTGAATTGCATAGTATTACATGCAAGTGCACATGTATCTGAAAATGGAGAAATTATTACATGGTCTGAAGATACGGGTAGCTAATTTCATGTGACACACATTACAAAAATTTTGTCATAAATTAAAAAATGCAGATACGAGATAGTCATAGCCAAGGCCACATAGTTCCTCACTGCGTAATAATTTCTCAAAATTAGAGTTGATATGCTCAATGCTTGGTGTGTCAGTGTTTAAGGTTTCATTGCATACACAGCAATTCATGTATCTTCTAACTTTATGGATGATTACCTGATATAATTTCCCTGCTTCTGATAGAGCAAGAATCGTCTGATTGATGACAAGAACTGATACGGCACTTCCTGCTGATACAGGCAAGTCATGAGAGACAATCACCCATTCCATTCCATTCCAAAACCTCTCATAGATAGACCCACTTTCACCAGTGACCCACACAGATGTCTCAGATATTTTAGTCAAGGAAACTCTCTTCCTCTGAACCAGAACCACAACCTCTGATTCCATTTTACTATCCTTATTTTCATCACTTGTCTTTTGCTCATCAAGTTTGTCTTCAAGCTCCAACACTTTTTGTTTCTCAGTCTGAAGTATTGACCCCACTTTTCTACAGTCACCATTAACACAAGAGAGGAGATCATAGGGCAGTTTTGCCTCAACCCATCTTTCAGTTTGTTCACTGAACACCCAAAACTTATCTGTTTTCTGCTCAAATCGTTGATTGCTTTGTTGGAAATTTTGATATGGGCACCACGAAGCACAAATCACAACTATAAAGAAGCAGGTGAAAGACAAGAGTACCCAGATGGCATATATCAGATGGAATATTGACATGGTGATGTTGTCATTGGAAACCAAGCCACACAAAGAGCAAAGATAAACCAAGCCACACTTAAAATATAAAGACTTGTGTTGTAAGTTGCTCTAAGGACAAGTTCTGTTCTTTTTGAAGTACCATGCACCCCAAATGGACCATTTTCTTAAAAGCTTCGAATATCACTATTATCTGCTCATAAATAACCAAACTTCATGGAAAATACTGTTGTCATGGTCCCCAAGAATAAGAGAATTTATTATGTGAGATATGAATTTGATAAGTAACCATGACGAGAAGAGAAGAGAAAGTGAAGGTTAACCACTACTACCTCTGTTCTTATGGGGCCTAGAAACAACTTCTTTCATCTGAAGCCGTTTACTTCTCGATCTTCTATTTCGGTTTGTGCTTTCGGCTTGTTAGTCCTCTACTTTGGGTTTAAACTTGAACTTGAACGTAATTTGTGGACTCTCATTTTATTGGATTAGATCAACTAGATTTCTCGGTCTTTAGTCTCGGTATCCTTATACGGATGAGTGTGTAACTGCAAGGAACTCCTATAATAAAGTTATAATTCATTTTATCTTTATCATTAACAACCTCTACAATCACCACTACCACTAGATAATAGGTAGAACATACATGGCCTCAGTTTCTCAGCTTTGGAGGTAATTATTGATATCAAAGTGGTGGAAGTGTCTTTCACCAGATGCTTTCATTACTTTTCAAATATTGACTTTCCTTTCAATCGTTTATACATGCTATGCTATTTCCATTTCATAACTCTCATTTGATGTCCACCGATATCTTTCTATCAAAACATGAACTCAGATACTTGGTTTGTTTATCTTTAGAATTCAATGCATATGAAGTATTAATTATTTTTTTTAAGAAAAGGATGTATTTTACAAGAAAAATGAACACTACTATTACTGATAGTGATGTACTTCAAAGTTTGTGGCGTTTATATTTTGATGATTATCTTGGTTTACGTGCATCACTGTGAAGAATAGTGGTGAAACATTTGTTAAGATTCTTGATTCGGACCAAAAGTTGGTATGACGCAGCTGCTACTTTATGAATACTGTGATCAGTGGTTGTGCTTCCATTTAAATAGTCTCCTCTGCTATTCTACTTTTGGCCTCCATCACTATAAAGTCATCAAAATGTCTTATCAGAATCAGTAGGGGTTGTTCTTTTAGCCACTCAAAAATGCCACCATTTTCTTTTGAACCAATTCGCCAAGAAAAAAGGACATGAATAATAAAGATTTAAGATTTATTTACATAAATATATGTGTCAATTTCTTTTATCTTCCTTATTTATGTAATCATAATAAAAATTTATATAATAAATTTAAGTTTTTAAAAAATTAATGTATTTTCTTAATTATATTAGAATCATCTTATAATTGTTTAAAATCCAATAAATATTTTTTGAATTGGACACGTCTCCTATAAGTGACGTACGAGTGTCGGTGTTCAATACATATATCCAACATGAACATACCATTTAAAATGAATATTCGAGACACATACCATGGAACACATCACCATTCACAACTCACTCCTCTACATTCAATCAGACTTTGTTTCAACGAAGGAGGAAGGGGAAAAGATAAGAAAAAAAGAGAAAGAAAGTGAAAAAAAAATGATGTTTTTGATTGAAGGAGAGAGTAGAAAGTGAAAAAAGTTTTGTAAATTGATGTAATAGAAAAAAGTTGATTGTATATTAATATATTTAGAAACAAATTCTAAAAAAGTTCTTTCACAATTTTGTTTGAACTTGATACTAATATTTTTTTTAATTCAATACTGTTTTAAAAAATATAAAATATTACACTATATTTTCGAAGTTTATCAAATGGGTCTTTAATCTAAAGATTTTATAAAATGGTGAATAGGATGAAAGCATGGCTAATTCTCCCTGCAGTGGAACAATTGTGATATGCATCTATCAATTTTTTTAAAACTCCAAATTGTCATTGTTACTTTTTTTGGATTTTTTTTATCTAGAATGAGAAAAAAAAAACTTTCATCTTAGTGTTTAGAAGACATTTTTGTGTGTCCAAATGCGGATGGTCGTATCCAGGCACATCTCAGTTCTGGATTTACATATCTAGAATTATTTTATTTGTGTTGTGGATATGAATATTCAGAAAATAAAAAATAAGATAGATATTTTATGTGAAGGTATTGAATACAAATCACAATTTATCTATCTAGTGGCAAGAAAATTAGCATGAAAGCATTAGTCTTTAGTTGTTGTGATGTGTAGATAAGAGCTTGTTGTTCAACAACAAAGACATTGGTATGGTGATGATTGGCTATGTTATGTAATTCATACTCACCAAAATTATTTTAGGATTACAATAAATAGCGGATTTCAATACTTTTTATAATTGCATGCTTATTGTGTAAGGAACCAGATAATTGCTTGCTTAACGTAGAAGGAAGCGAATAATTGTTTATGAAAAAAAGTTTTATTGAACATGTGTAGATATAAGAATTATAATATCTTACCAAAACTTAATTATTGTCATCAAAAGTATTTTCATTTCTTTCTTGTCAAACAAAAGTTACAAGTTTATCTCGATAATTAGCACTGTTTTTAAATGTCACTATCTCAAAATATTTCGTTTCTTTACCTATTAAAAATAGTTCCTCACTTTGATCATTCATAAATATTGGCCCATTTTAAAGGCTTCTGATTTCATTAATGTGCTTAATATATAATTTTTAATTTAAAACATCTTATATTTTTAAGGACTTCTCAATAACATATTCAGCAGAGGGTTTAACTCAATTGATTGTGCAGAATGTATAAATTATTGTAAAATTTTGTACACATTGTAAATTATTGAGCATAACTTATTTTAAAAATAAATAAAATTGGTCAGCCGAAGTATAAAAGTTACATTTTTCCGTTCACATATTTTTAAATCCAAAAATTAATTTTAATTTAGAATTGTACAATTTAAAAATTATTTTTTTAAGAAAAAAAAAACTTCTAAGTTATATAATTCAGAAACCTTATTTAAGAAAAAAAATTACTTTCGAATTGCGTAATCAATAAACAAAAAAGATATCCAAAATATACAATGTGAAAATTCTTCCATATTGCACAATCTGAAAATTCTTCTATATTGTACAATCTGAAAATTCTTCTATATTGTACAATCTGAAAATTCTTCTATATTGTACAATCTGAAAGACACTTTAAATTTTCGGATTACACAGTTGAAAATGACAAAAGGAGAATTTGCATATTAAGACGAAAATATGGAGGTGGTGGAAGAAATATCCTCACTCTTTTAACAATATAATTACAGTTGCCAAATTCCATGTTAACCATTTTATTTCAAAGTGGCTTGTAAACAAGGAAATATAAAATATTGGAGAATTTGAGGAACACCCGGGGTGTTGTTTAGCATGAACTCTCGAAAGTCCACTATCGTGGAAATTATACAAACTACCTAAATATCTGTCACTATCCTCAAAATACAACAATTTGACCCTAAGGTCCACTTTCCCAAACTCAATTGAACATTCAATCTACTCTAAAGCTACAAAACGTCAAAGAATGATCATCCAGGGAAGCAATTACCGAAAGTTGACCATCAAACCTTAATTAACTACTGAAGAAGTTAGGTCCTGCCCGAGACAGAAGCTCCTTGCCAGCATCCTTACCCATCTCAATCATATCTTCAACAGCATATGGACCAACCCTGGTGGTCTCTAGTACTGCACAGAGGAAATTGCAGGCAAGCTTAGAGAAAAGTTACTTGTGAAGGATTAAAAACTATGCAGAGTCAAATAACACAAATATATGAGTAGATGATCCTACCACTGGTTCCATCCGGGGAAGCAACCAATCCTCTAAACAAACAATTGCCATCCTCGTTTCTGCAAGCATATCCTGCAATAGGAGTTCTGCAAGACCCATCCAAAGTCTGAAGAAAGGCCCTTTCACAGACAACTGCTAGTCTTGTTTCATCATGATTCAGCGAAGCAATGTATTCTGCCTGATGAAATCACTCAACCAAAAGTCATAAATATGGAGAATCTGAAATGAGTCAATATTGCAAGGTGCAATGTAAATATGTATTATTATTATCCAATTGAGTTAAAATGCTTCTGATTCCCAATACAAATCAATCTTTTTCTGATTTGAGAATGAATTTGTTGCAAGTAATTATGCACACACATATGATCTTACATGGCACTATTAACCCCTGCCCTACCCCTAAAAATCAGCAGGTCTGATAAGATTGAGCACTAAATTTAATCACTTACCATTTTATCGTCATTACTTCTACAGGCTATTCCAATAGCACCTTGGGCAACAGCTGGAAGCATATCCTCGATTGATAGGATTGAAGTTACATTTTCTGTCATACTTAAGCGTTTGAGCCCAGCTAATGCTAATAGTGTAGCTTGGACAACCCCATCACTGAGTTTTCTTAACCTTGTTTGGACATTGCCCCGGAAATTTTCTTGCACCTGAGACATAAAATTCCAGAACAATTTATCAGAGATCTAGAAAATTAAATTTCATAAATGAAGTAGCACAAGACCAATTAAAAAACATGGACAGAAAAAAGGAAATGTTTAAAAAAAAACAGCAAAAAATGCCCATTTGAATCTGCAAGAGAATAAAGACTATAACTTTCTAAAAAAGGCTAAATTTTAAAGACACAGACAATGATCATAACCCTAGAGTAAGGCTCACAAGGATGGCATGTTGCCTGTTACTTAGTAGTCACAACCATAATTTGTTAGTCCAAGTCAACAAGGTATTGTTAACATGGGCATACTAATGATTATCTACTACATTCTAGCATCCACAAATGATTTCAATATGACATTACATTATTTGATCACAAATCACAATGCATAACTGACATCAGCTGTAAAATATATATTAATGTAGGAAGTGATACAAGTTCACTTTACATACTTTCATAAGCATTTTAAAAAATTGATATCTATAACAATACATAAAAGGTATGTGGAATTTTGGCGTACACACTTTTGTGTTCTATTCTGTCTCTATTTTATCCCTATAACTACACTCTTCAAACTACCATTAGCTAATTGCATTATGCAAGCCACCCATTTCTATTATTTAACTTCTTTTAATTTTTAAAATGTGGACAGGCACGAAGTGCTTCTTTTCAACTGGTATGTAATAGGCTTCAACGTACACAATGCTAACACGACCATTTGTCAATTTGCTTTTCTATGTTATCTTAAAAATAGATATTGAAACTTCAAATGACTTCTCATCAACCATAATTTTCTATCTTTTTACATTATATTGCTAATGTATGTAACAACAACTTTCATAACATCTTGCGGTCAGAAAAGGGAATTAGAAATCTTATACAGGGAATATATCCATTTAAGTAAGCTAATTAAGTAAAACAAATGTAGGAAAGAACAATTCTTTACAATAATGATGAGTAAAAAGATCACTAACTTACATTAAGAGATGGATATCTGTGGAGTATCTGTGACTTTCTTCGTAGCGAAGCAGTACCAATAACACTTCCAGGGGGAAGATCAGCTAACGAAGATGCACTCAAGGATATAAATGCATCTCTAACATCCTCTCGCGGAAGGTTACATGGCAGAATTGTTTTATCAGGTAAGTAAGTGGGAACATCCTTCATTGAATGAACAGCAATGTCGATTTCACTGTTTAACAGTGCTTCATCAATTTCTTTTGTGAACAAACCCTTCCCACCTATGTCTGCAAGTGGTTGTGAGAGGATCTTGTCACCTGTTGTCTTGATTATCACAATCTGAATAGCCCCCTCTTCAGCTAAATCTGGGTGTGACGCCATGAGTTTGTCTCTGGTCTCATGTGCTTGCGCCAGAGCTAGTGGACTGCTCTACACATGAAAAAAACATATAAGAACGACCCAATTTCATGGTAGGACTCTGAAAATGAAAATCTTCGCTACACGTTTACAGAAGAACCCTAGAAAATATAGCGAAGCCCAATTGGAAGATAGGGTTTGCGAAAAGGGGAAAATGGGGAAAAGGAATACCTTCCCCTGGTGCCAATTCTGATGAGAGCAACCTTGGTTTGCGGCTCGACGGCAATGGAAGCCTTGACGCGGTGAAGCCTTGTGTGGCATTTGGAAGATGGCGACGGCGGCGCCGGTGGCCGTGGAAGGGGAGGGCACGCGCTGTGGAGCGTGGATGAAAGAGTATTCATGTCAAAGATAAGAGAAAGAGAAGAAGAGCGAATTGTTGAGTGTTGTGATAGAGTGTGATATGATAAGATAAAGTTCATATGCATTAATAAAATGTTATTTTCTTTTCGGAAATTACACGCTTTATTATTTTAATTCGCTGCATAATAATATGTTCCAACAACCATGAATAAAATAACAATGAATAAAAAATTAAATAACTAAAATTAATATATATATATATATAAAATAATCACTTTCTGTATAACAAGTAACTAATTAATCAATAATCAACCATGCATCTCTATATTATAAATGGTATGTGAAAGTATATTTTTTTAGTTTTCTTTCATAATTTAGTTGAAATTGATTATATATTAGTTTTGAAAATTTCAAATTTATTAGAGATAAGGACATTTTAAAGTATATAAGTAGTTACAAACTTCACCTTATAAGTTGGTTTTATGAAGTTAGATGTAAAGTTCAGTTCTTAATACAGTCATTTATAAGATATCTTAACAAATGTTTGTTGGATTTATCAGGTCACTCTATTATGTCATTGTTGAATTACTCATAATATATAATCTCATACACAAATTAGAGAGTTTACATGTTAGAGGATTGTGTTGAAAATTTTACATTAAATGAAAATAAAAACATTTCAAAACATCTTAATGGGTGTATTAGTAATTAGTAGTACAATTTTTCTATAAAATTTCATTAATATGTGAATGTATTATAACTTTGGCTTTGTTTCAAAACTTTCAATACCAAAAAATAATAAATATTATATAAATAAATTGTTTCAATTTAATCACAAAATTATAGTAATTTGGGAGTGGAAAATTTTTTTTAGTTGCATGATGGATAATATGGTAAAGAAAGTAAAGTATTTTAAAAAACCTTTACTATCTTTATGGGATTAAGAAATATTATGAATATACATAAACTAATTTATATTATTTTATATATATATATATATATATATTATCATGTCTCTTTGTAGGAAAACAACATTAGTTTTTCTTTTAGGGTGTGTTTGGATTTGGGAGGGGATTTGAGGGAGAGGATTTCAAATGATTTTAGAGGAAAATGAGGTTGTTTAGATTGGGGTATATTAGAGTAGATTTGTGAGGAAAGTTTATTGAAGTTTGTAATTGATGTGATATTGG
>Ga0123341_1005589_pt1 | contig 11229 bp, 6 predicted proteins | sample Turbeapinknodule_FD_89959 | JGI IMG/M metagenome (GOLD analysis project Ga0123341, IMG submission 89959) | Root nodule microbial communities of legume samples collected from Mexico - Turtle bean Mexico pink nodule | ecosystem: Host-associated > Plants > Roots > Nodule | place: Mexico: Nepantla... | reverse complement strand
CTACCATGTTCTAAGTTATATTTTTTAATAAATTTAATACTTATATAAGTGTAATCGTAGATGTTCAGGTCAGGAAATCTTTATCCTTGTTATTGGTTCTTTGTCAAAATATTGATAGGGTATTTGTAAAAGATCATTTAATAGGTTAAGTTACTGTTTGATCTTATATTATTATATTTTGACATAGTTTTCATCAATCTAAACTTATAAGGATGAGTTAAATTATTTTGTTTATGGATTTATATTGATACGTTTTCATAGTTAATCTTCTAATTCATATATAATTTTTCTTAAAACAACACAGATTTAACGTGTTTCGGTCGCCAACTGCAACATCCACACGGATAACTATTAGATTTTCATTCTGTCCGGTCGCACGTCAATTACAAATACAATAATATCTTTAAATAATAAAAGGAACACAATGATTAAACATGGTGTCTAGTCAGCCCAATCCAATTGGTCTTAGTTTCATACCTAACATTTTTAATATTTATTATCTTTACAATTTAGTGTTATATATATATATATATATATATATAAACTATCTGTTATCAACAAAACATTGATTGAAACTAAAACTGAATTAAGTAATTGAAAAGACTTAATAATGTACTAACCATTTAAATTAATAATATTTTGTGTGGTTCCTTACTAATATAGCTATTGTTACATGAAAATTTATTAGTTGTATTCTAATTATTATAGCCCTGCTAAATAATTTCCCAAACTTTGGCTACTGAGTTACAGTGTGCATAGAATTGATCCAGTAAGGGGTGAGTAGTACAGTGTGTTCCAGTACAAGAAGACAGTACAATGAAAACAGGAATGAATTAAGCAAAATGGTAGTACCAATCAATGAAACAAGGTGTACTACATTAATCACATTTTTCAGATATGAATCAATAAATATTATATTATAACATGTATCAGATCCTTCAATCCCTGCTCATATAATGGTTTCATCTGATTCAGCCAAGTCATGAATCTGCTGAATCCCCTACTTGGCTGGAGCAAGTTGTGATGGGAATCAATGGCAGTGGTCACACCAACAAAGTAATTTCATGTTAGCCACTTTCTTCTTCTTTCTCTTAATCTTCTCCCTGTTATTTATCCATTACTGCCATTGATTCTCATCACAACATGTTCTAGTCTATCTTAGGGAGCTCATAGTTATTTCAACCCATCATAGTGCAAATTTGGCACCAAAGAGTTACTTTTGCTATTTATTCATTTGGTTAACTAACAAGTACTTGGTACAGTTATCATTTGTTGTTGTTATGTTTTGTTAGGAAGGTCAGAGAACTTGTATTTTGAGTTTTTACAGAACCAGACAAAGGTGTTTGATGAATGTCCTCTGATATGAAAGCCATGTAAGAGAATTTTGTTTTACTTCCTAATTTTAAAGCATAGATGTCAAAATCTTCACACTGCTGCTTCCCCTGTTTTCATTTGCTATGAACCCTTTGGTTGATCATCCTACAAATGGCTAGAAATTTGAAAATTTATGAACTTAAATTATTAAGAAGAATTTGTAACAACTAGGTAATTGCAGTACTAGTAGAATAGGATGAAGAAGAAGAAGAAGGAAAAAATTGTACTATTTGTTATGAGTTTATTTTGCAAATTAGAGGGTTAATATTTGTTAATTTAGTAGGTTAAAATGGACAGATTAAATGAGTGTTTAGCTAATTCTATTATAAAAAAAAAACTTAATTTATAATTTTATTAAAAATCGAAATATACAATAATTGAACGGATAACATTCTTTTTATTGTCTTTTAAGCAAGAAGAATATAATGTAGAAGCTAACTAAAAGAATTGATGATAATTATGGATTTTGTTTATCTAAATTGAAGAATTTTCTAATGGGATAAATAAAGAAAATGTTTACAAATATTAGGAACTAGAGATTGAATCAAGTGATTGAAATGTTTACAAATATTGTTTACAATAGGTGAATCAACTAATAATTAATCAAGTGATTGAACTAATCTTAATTAACTACAACTAATCATCCAAACATTATATCTCTACACCCTTTTGCAAGCCAAAGGATGTAATAAACAAGGTGTAATCACCTCACTTGATATTGTAAGTGTGTTTTTGGATGAAAATTGATTTTAAATTAAATTAATTTTGAAATAAGTTAAAAGCAAAATTTAATATAATTTTAAAAGTAAGATACTATATGTGAATATCTTCCTAAAACAATGTTAATTGTTAATTTTACGAAATTTTGTAAAATGTCAAAACATGCACCAAAAATGGCATAATCACAGAGTAATATAGAAAAAATAAGACATGATGCCAAACAAAAATGTTTGCACAAGAGATTAAAATGTGTAGAAAAGTAAAGGAACTGAACATAAAATTTGAGACCCACATAATGAATAATTGGGCTTTTGAAAACAAAATCGGCCCATAATTCTTTTCACTCACCCACTTTTACACAAATCAATCGTGAACGAGTATTTTAACAAAGTAGTCAATGACATGATTTTGTCTGGATTCTCATTTTCATTGTGTATGCGAGACACAACAAATTTTGAAAAAAAAGAGTAGGGAATGGAATAATGAAAACTAACAAAACTGCACAAGATCAAGAATCATCTTCATTTTTTTAAGTTTTTTTTTTGAATTTGTGATTGGTACGAGTGAGAATTTAGAAGAGGATTTTCCCTTAAAATGAGTAAAAAATTTGTACCTTTTTTAAGGTTTTAATTAGAGAAAGAGAAACAAATTTATAGAAGTGCAATATTATGGGAGCCCTCGTACCATTTTTGAACACCATGATAGTAGAACTGAAGGAAAAAGAGTGAGAATCACAATTTTTATCACAATTAATAATTAAACTGTTTAACTTTAATTAACTTCAACAAATGTTAATGCAACTATGTTTTGATATATATTTATTTTAGATTTATAGTAAATTATGAATTATAGGATAAAAGATTTTATTTATAAATCTTCTTTGATATATGATATTATAATGTATCATAGTGCTTTGTAATATCTTCTTATTGTACCCGTTCTTTCGTGTTTGGTTGGAAGTCAATCTGTAAAAAATTTATCTGACGATCAAGTAAGTAATTTGTATAAAAGTATATGATGTATTTGATAAAAGCGTTTCTTTCTCTTATATATCAATACTTATTTATAGAGTTAATAATAAATTATTTTGTTTATGAGCTTTCGTATTTTTAATAAAAAAAGTATTATATATTTTTCATATGATTAGAGGATTTATGGGATATTACATGAATCACGTCTCTCTTTATTTTTTATCTAATATAACTAATTCATTCAGTTAATCAGTTACGAATACGAATGTCGAGTGACGTGATTCGTTCGCCCATCGATACATAATATAAGTTGGTTAATCTGAATTAGTTTGTGAATTGAATTAATGTTGGACCAAACTGATAGTGTACATAATCTTCCTATTTTGAATTGAAGGAATGAAAAAACTTATGAGTCAAACCACTTTTTAAATTAACAATTATATTTAAATAAATTATACTCTTCCGGAAAGGATAAGTCAAAAACCTTTAACATAGAAAATTGGTGAAAATGTACTATAAACATGGGAAAGTGGAGAAGGAAGAAGATTAAGAGTAATGGTGGAAAATAACTAACGTTTTCAAGATTAAAGAAAGGTCAAACAAACTAATGTACTCTTTTTTCCAAATCAGATCATATTGATTTTCCCCTAAAAATGCACAGAATCTGTAGGAACATACGCAGATCGTATGATACATAATCTCTGATCTAACTTTCTTCGTGGCCCTCACCTCTTTTGAAGGTATTTTGGAAATATGTATTTGGCTGCCTGCAAGCAAAATGTAACAGGTTTTTGGATGTGATCAAATCAAGTTATCAATCATACAATTTGACGTCATTGCAGAAATATACATCAAGACAAAAAAAACACACACAATCAGACAGTTCTTTGTCTCTCGCAAGCTAAAATGTTTCCAAACGTGCATGCTTCAAACCTCAGTTTTCAATTCAACTTTTATGCTTCTTTTAATTCAAGCATATATACAACAACAGCAACAACTCATGAGTGCTGAATGTGTCCACAACTCAAAAATTAACCCAAATTTCATGTCACAGATTAATCCAAATTTCATGTCACAGATGATTTGTATCATTCTACACATGTAGTAGTCCTACTATACTGTACATATGTACTAGTACTATTAGAAAGAAAAACAACTTTTTAGTGAAATAAAACTACAGTTTAAACTGATGCAATTATCAAAGTAAGATTTTTCTTCTCATTACACTCTCAGCAGTTACAATCTAAAAGAACTCAGTCTTAAATTGTCAACCTATGAAGAAGGTGATGAAGAGTAAAGAAGTGGTGTATTTGAATGGCCTAACCTATTGTGGAATTGGATGGTAATTGTTTCCGAAAAGAGTCTATGGGAAATTTGAGATGAGACAGTTCACTGGGAAGTAGTTGGTGGGGACAAAGAATGGTAGAAAGTGGAAAGGCTTTAGAAAATAAATGAAGTAAAGGGGTCCCAGAGGTGGGTGTGCAACAGAGCCTCTCTCTTTCTTGATACTTACCTTGCATACACATCAGACAAAACTGACGGCTATGATGAGGTCCAGTGTGGGACCCTAGTCCTGGTTCCATAATGTGAGGGCCCCAACCTCACTCATTGTCAAGGGTGAAGACAAGAATGTGACATGCACATGCTGAAGAGGAAAGGAAAGAAAGGTAGAAAAAGACATTCTCACACAACACAACACAAAACTCTTCACCATTCCCTGCTCCAACAAACACTACTGCATGCCCTGACATCCACTCTTTTAATCTCCAGCCTACACTGAAAACAACTCAACAGTGCAAACTCATCATATTATGCTCTTCCTCATTATTCTCTTCTCAACATCCTCCACTCAAAAGCAGTGTTAATCCAAAGGATTCACCCCATTGGGCTTTCACTAGGTTACAACTACCTCAAATTTGGACTAGTCATAGGAGGGAAACTTCATTCATCAATTCTAGTACCACTCTTTCAAATTTTAAATTTTATACAATGTATATATATATGTGTGCTACTCATACACTACACTAACACCTGCAAAATTTAACAAACCTATGTTTTTACCCTTCCTGCTTTATAATATATAAAAGTTAAAACCTGTGTATATATATACACCCCAGTTATTGTATCTCATCAAATTTCCAAGAAAGAATCATTCTTTAGAAGAAAAAAACATGTGTGTTTTGGTTTATGCATTCAATAATGCATTCCCTTTTTTATTTATAGAAGCTTCCCAGACACTTTCCTTCTTGTGTTTTTTTATATTGAAAACGGTATCTGACTTACATTGATTGCAGCTCAATATGGATGAGTTTCCTGAGTTGGGGTTGGGTATCATGATAAAAAAAATGGTGTTTTATGAAGCTGAAATCAGTGATTTCTTGCTGCAATATCAGTTTGGATAAGGTGATGGTGTTGGTTTTGATTTGTGGCAAACAACAGGAAGCATAAGTGTCAGTCTCTCTCCATGGAATTGCCATAATTGCAATAAATGATGGTCTTCTAATTTGTATGGCCATTATTTTTTCTTGGAGACAGTGAACTGTTATTTTTATTTCTGTACTGGACCAGTTGTTTATCTTTTGTACCTTAGGGTAACATAATTATGATGTTGTTGTAGGGAGTTTAACATTTCTTGTTTAAATCCTCACCAAAAAGAACAAAAAAACATGTTTTGCTTGAATCCTCACCCACCCCAATCATGCATGTGATAACCTCATCCTCATGTGGTTGTAACAAAACATATTGACTATAATGAATTGAAAATTGCAACCAAATTGCACTTTCTTTGACCACTTAAATTAAATATGATACGGCTATCGTTAAAGGTGGATTCTCTGAAGACTAATGGAGGCTCTGACTTCTGCTATAATTCAACTTATTGGTATACCAAAACTTTTATGCAGATCACATTTGGGTAATTATTAATGATTAATCAATGAATCTCATGCTCAATGAATAGAAAGGAAAGCTTATGAGTTTGCTATGTCATGTCAGTGTGCTGTGAAAAATCCCTACAGAAAATATGAGGAGCCATCGTCACCCAAAGAGATGTTGATGCATGAAGCAAATCCATTATTTCGTGTTGTTTTCTACAATCTGAATAAAATGAAATCCATTTTTTTTTTTTAAGGATTGTAGATCCACATCAACTAATGATTATTTGAAAGGCAAAAAATATGAAAAAGTAATATTTCTTCTATTTTCTTTTCCTTTCTTTTTTTCTTTTTTGTTTTATCTCAATTTTTTGTTTATAATATGGTATCAGATCCATTTCAAGTCTATCCTAACGAGTGTTTGGTGGACGTATCAGGTCACTTGCTATCGAACCGTTATCGAATCACCCATAATATATTGTCCCTCGCACGAGCTGTAGCGTGAGAGTGTGTGTTTGAAATGTCACATCGACTAGATATTAGAGCATTTTATAGTATATAAATGGATGCAAAAACTCACTTTATATGCCGGTTTTATAAGGTTTAGTTAGATTTAAAGTTCAATTCTTAATACTAAAGCTTTAACACTGCCTCCACGTTAAGTTGTGGGCTGGATAAATTGTGATTTCAACACATTTTTGCCTGAATTAATGCATCCTAATTTCATGGAACTAGAAATGAAATAAAAGATAAACAAATTTTCATTTTGTCTTGCTTCAGGAATAAAAAAAAAGGACTAATAGTTAGTGTCCCATGATGCACTTGAAGATTAAACCCGCCTACTGGTCTAGGATATTAGGGGTAAAAGAATAATAATAGTTGCTGAGAGAGTCCAATGAATTTAATGCAGAGGACAAAAAAACAGAAATAAGATAGTTGTAAAATAGAATGATATTATTTGAGGCATGCTGTTGCACCATGGAGATTCAAAAAGTGAAAGAGCAAAATTAAGGAGAGACAAACACTCCTAGCAGAACTACTTAGGCATGCCTAGTCTTTGAATTGATACCAAAGGCACATTCCACTTACCTATACCTTACCTAGACAAAAAGCTTCAACTTCAGAACACTTTTGTCATGTCTGAACCTGCAGCATCCACTTTCAAACCTGTGCAAGTTTGAGTTGGAGTGAGAGTGACTTGAATCAACATTTACAATAAGATTCCACCCTGCTGAATAATTTTTCTAACTCATTCATGGCCTCAACAGCTGAACCACTTCCTTATAGTTCAAGAAGAAGAGACGAGTCAGAGTTTAATTTGAGAGAATGGACTGTGAAAGATCGAATCAGCCGTGAGAACACCAGCTCCAGAAGGTACTCAGGATCTTACATGAGAAGCTTTAGAGAAGAAACAAGGTCCTTTAGATCAAACATAGCCATTTCTAGCACTGCTTCTTCACCCGGATACCCCTTAAAAGGTACATTTCTTTTCAATCCAATTCAAGGTAGTTCATGCTTTGATGTTTTTATCTCATTTTCACCTCAAATTCTCCCATTTGTTGCAGATGAAATAGACCCTTCAACATATTCTTTCACTACTGCTCTTAAAGGTACAACTACCAGTGACTAACAATGATAATTAGCATAGCAGGTTCATATTTTTTCTGTGCTTAAGTTTTTTGAATCAATTGAATGGGGATGGTTCATTGCAGCATTGCAAGCAAGGGCAGCCTATAATAGTTGGGAATGCTCATCCCCAGACGGGTTTGCTTTGAATTCCAAGTGGAATGAAGCAGAAAGGTATATATGCAACCCTCTCTCAGGGGAGGTACCATTGGAGTGTTTGTCAGCAAAAACTCTCAGTGGAAGATCTTTCAGAAACTCAGCAAACAGAATTGCCATGTCTGCTCCTCTAGTTTATTCCTCCAAACACATTCCAACAAAGACAGCAACTTACACTCAAGAAGAAGTGGCTCTTCAATTTCCCAATCAAGGTTCACACACTTAATTAGCCATCTTCTTCTTGTTTTTTCTTTTTGCTTGAAGGACAGTTAAAGTTACTTCTCAACTCTGCCTCTGTATGCAGAAAAGAAGAAAGAGGGTATGACAAGAGATGTGGGTACTCAAAGCACACCTCCTTGTCTTAGTTCCAGCAGTCCCAGCCCTGCTTCAACTCCATCCATCATGGAGAGATCAAAACCTCAACCTGATGACTCACCTAATTCAATTGCAAAAACAAAATCTGAGGAAGAGGTATGCCTCACATCATTCACTGCATAATCCTTAAATGAGTTTATCATTCAGAATCGTATTCATGTCCTAATTAAGACAAACTTTAGATTCAATTCATACTTCCCTTTTTCTAATTAAGTGAATAGAAAACACTAGACACAAGAAATTGCCAGTTTCAAAATATTGTAATTGTTTGTGCCTCTTTTATTGTACTTAATTTGTTGCTTTTCCTTGTTTGACAGAATGGAAGTATAAAAACTAGAGTAAACAAACAGTGTATGCATTTGTAATGTAAAGAGTTTTTATACTTTTATCTAATATGTATATATTGTTGACTTTTATTATAAATATTTTAAAATTCATAAGAATCAAAACTTTTTATTAGTTAATAGTATTAATCTTTTGCATTAATATTACATATAAATTAAAGTCTTGGACAATATGCAGAAGTGTACAAAAAAAATCAGATACATGAGTCAGGTTCATTTCAATTTTTCAAAATTATTCAAAATGAATGGATAGAAAGAAAACGATATCCTGCTGTTTCCAAGATTAAAGAATCAAATCTGTTTTCTAGATTATAATTTTCTAATGTGGGGGCACTGATAGATATATTGTCTCTCAGTACTTCATGTTTTAGGTGTATCTCTTGTTTTTGGCCCCTACTTCCCCCTAGTAAGCTGTTTTCCACTGCACATGCAGTTGCACTTGTCTGTGTGGTTTTGGGATTCCATTTTCCAGTAATGAAAGTATTATCACAGTTACAACTTACAAGTGTCAAATTTTGCATATTATAACTCTTTAATCCAACCTAGTTCTCCTTCTTGAATATGATTAAAACATGACAGTGTGGTTCTTTTTGAACCTATGTAGCTCTTCCCTTGTCTCACATGTGAAACCATGCAAGATTCTGGGATTCAAGTACATTAGTTTATCTTTATGAGTACTTCAACAAATTGTCTACTCACTGTCATGTTATGTACCATTCCTTCACTAGGATTACACACAGAATAGCCTGTAGACTAATTTATACGGCAACAATAACATCATAGAATAGTCACATAATATAGCCAACAAAGTTGTTAGAGATTGAATTATTATTCCCAAGTAAGCTGATTAGCAACAATGAGAAGTTATCACAAATAATGATCTTGTGTTCTTTTCTGATTTAGATGAGACATCTCTTGCTTCAGTTTAAATTTATATGGATTTTATAATCGACAATTTGGCCTACCTCTTTCTTTGTCAGAAGAAATTGTCGGTTCATATCATTCGAACAGAATTGGCATATTAGGTAGAGACAAGTGACAGGTGAATTAAAAGAATATTATTCCAATTATCTTCAGAAAGATATACATTAAGATAGATAAGATTAGTTTTTGTTTTGTAATAAACATAATTAGATGTTAAGAAAATTCTATATTCCAGAATAAAACACTTTTCAAAAGTTTAATAATGCTATAAAAGATTACAGTGATCTTTGAGCAAAAGTATGCATAAACTGAATGAATCTATATTGTACTAATTGTGTAAGATTGAGTTACAAATGTATGGATCATACATGTTTAGAGAGCATGTAACAAAGTTGAATGACAACAAATTCATAACCCAGTACTTTCCACAAAAGATGACACATAGAAGTTAGGTTGGTTTGTATTAAGAAGTGGACTTTTAAGTATAAATTAATCTCATAAAACCAGCTTATAATGTGAGGTTTGCACATTATATACTATGAAATGTGCTAATTGAGATTAGAGTTTCCTAAAATGGCAAAAGTGAGGGTAATTAATGGTATTGAGAAGCACATCATAGGAAGCATGAGACTGACATGTGAGAGTGGAAATGGTTGTGCAGGTGGAAGTGAAAGATGAAGAAATATGGGAGACAAAAGAAACAGAAAGAGAAAAGAAGGAATGGAGGAAGAGAGAGGAAGAACTTTGCAAACAAAGTGGTTGCTTTGGGTGGATGAGAAAGAAAGAAAAGGCAGAGAGAGAAAGAGAAAGACAGAGAAGGAATAACAGGTTTTTCACTCACTTCAAAGGTAGCAAAAGATAAAGAGCATCAAAATCTGATAAAGGGTGTAAGTGCAGTGCAAGAATTCATGATGGTTAAGATTCTCTCTCACTCACTTCAGCAATTTTTGCAGTGCTTTGCTGAAAATAGAAAAGTTAAGAGCATTAATGCAAATTGCAATTGAAAAGCTTATGGACTATGGTGTGTGGCTCTCTTTCTTTCTCTATTTGGTGGTCCATTTTTTTGTGTTTCTTGCTAAATATTAAGTAATATGGCATGTTGTGTTCTTGTGGTGCTGAGATTTATCTGACATCTTAGGCTTCACGTGCATGCTTTCTGTTTCTGCATTTTGAATTCTTACAATTCTAATTCATAAACAACTGTCCAAGATTAAAGCTTTCAAAATATCTTAAATACATTATTTTCTTCAAAATCATCATCGATTCACTTGGTAATATTGCACCCATATTTTTTAATTTAATGGATATGCGTAATTAATTACTAAAATTGTGCTAACATTGCCCTTAAAAAGCCTCATTTATAAAATTAGTATTTGTCTCCTAAATATATATACTGAATGAGTATCATCATCTTAACTTAAAATTATTAAATTTTTCAATATCTTTAAAAGAAAATATTTGTCTACAAGAAAATAAATAGATAAACAAAATATAAGTAGATGAATATTGTGGTGCTGTAAAGAGAAAATAATTTTAAAAAAAATCTTTGTTTTTCATTCTAGAGATGATAATGACAAAACCAAAGAAGGAAAGAAAATATAAAAAGTTAATAAATTAAAAAATTTCTTTCTGATTTCTATATTGGTTTCAAGATTTGAATACTTATTATAGAGATTATCATAGAGAATCTGAAATAGTAATAAGAAGAAAAATCATGTGCTAGGCCCAATTTTTAAAACGGAAAGAGTGTCGAATTTTGGGCTGTTAGGCCCAAGGGCCTCTAACCAGGAGGCTCATTTTGAAAAATAGTTATATATATATATATATATATATATATATATATATATATTTTTGATAGTTTATTTT
>Ga0123341_1005588_pt1 | contig 11231 bp, 9 predicted proteins | sample Turbeapinknodule_FD_89959 | JGI IMG/M metagenome (GOLD analysis project Ga0123341, IMG submission 89959) | Root nodule microbial communities of legume samples collected from Mexico - Turtle bean Mexico pink nodule | ecosystem: Host-associated > Plants > Roots > Nodule | place: Mexico: Nepantla... | reverse complement strand
GAGATTGCTTTGATCAAGAGAGTGTGGAATAGGATTTTCATCTTGTATTGATTTCAGATCTTTCTGTAACAAGTGTAATCCTTTTGTACTTTGAGAAAACTCTGTGTGTGAAGCTGAGAAGTGCTGTGTGCTCTTGAGGTTGTCAAGATCAGCATTCTTGGTAGTGTTTGTGCTGAGCCAAAGGAAGTGTGTGTCTTGAGGGGATCAAGGTCACTTCTTTGGTGGTGTTGTAAGTAATCTAGGGTTGATTGCTTAGTGGATTCCCAGTGGTTTTTGGGAAGACTGGATATAGCTCTTGGTTTAAGAGTGAACCAGTATAAACCTGTGTGTACAATCTCTCTATCTCTTGAAGTCTTTAATTTTAGTTTATATTTGTGAACTGGTATAAACAACCGATTGTTTCTGCGAAACAACCGATTATTTTTCTGGTGCTGTGCTAAATTGCTTTGTGTTTTTGGCAAACTGAATTTTGAATCAAGTTTTCTTAAAAGAATTTCATTCTAGACTAAAAAGTTTGTGAAAACCTTCTTTAAACCATTCACCCCCCTCTAGTTTAAAGCCATCAATCTTTACAATAAAGACAAAGCAAAAGCCCAGTAAGAAGGACTCGACCACGAAGTGAAAGTCCTGAGAGGAATAATCGTACCAGACATAGGGTCGAATAGGTTATCAATACTATAGACGGGCCGATATCATTCGACATTCCCGGACGAGAATCAATGCAATAGCTGGAGGTTTTACGATAGATGGATATTCTAATTCAGCTAGAAAGAAGCATCTCTGGGCTATCTAGTTGGCCCATTCCACCTCCACTCGAAATCGACCGAGGATGCCCCTAATCACTTTCATCAACGACGACTTTACTGCAATAGATCCGACGTAAGACAATCCCATGGTGATTATCGTGGAAATAGATAAATTTGCAATTACTAAGGTTCTGGTGGATTAGGGTAGCTCGGTGGACATCCTCTATTGAAAGACCTTCAAGAAAATGAGAATTCCAGAAACAAGAATTCAACCTTATGATGAACAAATTGTTGGATTCTTAGGTGAGAGAGTGAATACAAGGGGTTTCATCGACCATTACTATGTTCGGAGGAGAAGGGTGTCTTAGTAAAACTATAAAATCAGGTATTTATTGGTTAACTTAAATACCTCCTATAATATACTACTCGGACGATCATCCATAAATTGCTTAAAGGCGATAGTGTCCACCCCTCACCTAGCGAAGAAGTTTCCATCAACGATTGGAGATATTGTGATGGTTGGTACCTTAATGACCGAATTTTTTTCTTGAATTTTGGATGGAGTTATGGTTTCCTTGAAGGTACATGATAGGTAGGGAGAGTGATTGGTTGGGTCATATCACTTGGAGAAAGGTGAAGAAGAAGATTAAGGTGTCTATCCTAGAGAGGCAAGACAAGAGGGTGAGATGACTAGCAATCTTGGCATTCATTAATCTTGAAAATTCATGAGCCAAGCACCCCTTTATATAGGATAGAGTTCTGGCCATTGTACAAGGGAATTGGTGGCAAAATTCAAATTTAAAGGTTTGAAACTAGGCGCCTAAAATGATGTCACAAGGCAAGCATGACAAGGTGATGAGAATAAAAAAGATGCTATCAATAGGAGGAATGGACAAGGGCCAAAACATTTAAAGTTCTTCTTATTAGTTTTTTCAAAAGATGAGGCCCAAGCCCAAGAAGGCCAAGCCCAACCCATAAGGAGTAAGGCCAAGCATTAATAAATGAGCATCAATGGATGTCTCTTTTTGTAATTACTTTTGTGTAGTTTTTAGTAGAACTTTAAAAGGAAGGTGTAGATATTAAATAAGGGGTGCTAATGGACAAAACAAAGTCACACCTTCCATGTGACATAAAAGAGTAGGTGTAGATATAGTTTTAGGAGGTGCCAAAGTAGAAAAGCAAGTCACACTTCTCATGTGACTTGTTTTGGCTTCAATTTTGAATAGTCTAGTTTTTGAATTGTGCATTTTCATTTTCAGCCCTCTTCTACTATAAATACAGAGACCATGCTCTTGTAAAATTAGAATTAGAAATTGAAGAAAGGAGACTCTACTCAAATTGAGAGAGAATTGTGAGAGATTTGATCTCCTTCACTGGTCTTATCTTGTGAGCTTTTGAGGGCTTCAAGTGGCGGCAACTTGCACTCATCTTGGACCTTTCACCATCTAAGTGGCGTGTCCATCTCCTCCAAGTCTTCATCAAAATAAGTTCCTTCTTCATTCCATCTCCATTTCCATTTCGAATCATGTTTTAGCAATTCCAATTGGTTGTTTTTGTTCCTTTTGTGTTGTTCTTCAATATCCACCGATTACTTTTGATTTTCTTGTGTTTCCTTTTCAATTCAACACTTAATTCTTCATTCAATCAGTTCATATGTGTTAGTGGCTGTTTTAATCGGTTCATTTGCCTTATATTGTGTTTTTACTTGATTTCATGTGTTGATCCTTGTTTTCCTTCAATTTCCGCACCATATTGTGTATAAAGATATGACACTTACGATTCTTATGAGTTTGACTCATCATTTGGAAGGCAATGTCCTCCATTGATGTGTCCTTAAGCCTTCTTATTGTATTGCACCTTGCCTTTTGTCAATTCAACTCACATCACAAGGTGTGATCAATGTGACTCATTTTAGGTCTAAATGACCGGCCTAGGTTAATTAGGAGTCTTATAGAAACCTTAATTTAACCTAAGTTGGTTTTTAGATGCCTAAATCCAACCCTAATTAAAATTAAGAAAAATTACAAGTAAAATTCCTATTCTACTTTTGACAAAAATAAATTATACTCTACACTAGGTTTATGACATTTTTGAACATGTATAGTAAAGTTTCTCTACCATCAGTAGCAGAGTCCCAATTTTCTTGGATCTTCCTTGCCATTGACCTAGTTGTTGGGCCTAAGCTTGGCCTTCTTCCATCAACCCCTCCCTCTTGAAGAGGATTTGTCTTAAAAAATCACATGTTTTTGCTTCTTCATCTTCACTACTTGTAAAAAGTGTTAGATCCATAACATTGAAGGTAGCATGTACTCCGTATTCCTCAGACATGTCCAATTGATATGCATTATAATTGATATTCTTGATATCAGTTAATAACTGATGTTCGACCCATCAAGGTCAAGGCCCATAAACTAATGCTATAAATATAACCTATGTGAAGGAGTAAGGTATGTTTTTCACATTTTACCAAAACACACCTAAAATAGAATACTTACTTGAGCGTCAAAGTATCATTCATAGGTAATTCCCCGACCGATCGAGCGTCAACACTGAAGGAAGGAGAATTAAAGAAATCAGGAGACCACCAACACATCAACAAATTGTACGTCCAGTCATAGGTACTATCTGGGGCCCTCAGTCTATACAAGTACAATTTGCATTCGAAATGAATTCGTTGTGTATTTAAATTTAAATAAAAAAGAGAAGTTTTAAAAATTTCCTCTCCTACCTCTCCTCTTTTTCAATTGTGATTTTATTCTTATCCTTTATAACCCTATATATTTTCATATTTATCTCTCATTCCTTTCTTAGTGGTCTCACGCATTATCTGTAGTAAAGTGCGTGTGCATTCAAACTCCACAATCCAAGTAAGTACATGTTCTATCATTTTCAACTTTGTTTTCTTCTAATCATGGCCACATTTCAAGTCTTTGCTCTAAGGTCATTATTTTCAATGTTGCATCACATACACATAAGCAAATATTGGGATTTTATTTGATGAATACTTTGGGGATCTCAATATTATAGGTTTAAGAAAGGGGTTTTTCTAGAAAAATGGTTAATTTTTGTTATATTTTAAAAATATTCTATTGAATGACTATGTTTGTATATGACTAAGATCATATCTATAATATTGATTACACTTTTTGCATCTACAATGTGATTCTTATTGAGTAAAAGAATTGAAGTTATTAATTTATAAAATAAACTAAACATATCTATTGAAAAAATAAAATAAAATGTATAAATTAAAGAAATAGGAAAAGCAAAATAAGATAAATAAAAGAGATGAAATGTGAAGAGGATTAGTAATACACAGTTTCAGAATCTCAAAATTAGGGTTTTCGAGGCATTGAGGAGGCGGAAGACACAATGAAATGGTGGTGATGAAATGTGAAGAGGAATAACAATACACAGTTTCATAATCTCAAAATTAGGATTTTGGAGGCATTGAGGAGGCGAAAGGCACGACGGTAGTGGCAGCCAAGGAAGACTGTGTGCCCTTGCTTTAGATGTTGGAAGGGTCGACAGTGAAGGCGTTTGTTCATGCAGTGGTGCACCACAACTTGGAACTTCTCGATTTCTTCCTCCCCCATCTTCACTCACTTTGCTTTTTGACTCATTGTTAGGGTTTCGGTTCTTCCTCGCGTGCTTGAGAAATATACCTTTGTTATGAAAGAAAAGGCACCAAAATTGAATTTGCCTGCACTTGGGCTCTGCACAAAGAATATCAAATAGCACCAGACAATAGTTTTTAAGATGTTTTTATATTCTTTCTCTCACAGTTTTTTTATATATCACCCTTTTGCCTAAAAAAATTAACCGTCTATAAACCCACCACTTTTAGCATCTACATATTCATATTTATTTGTACAATCTCTTCCAACAAATATCAATTTACTTAGTGAATTTAGGGAATCAAATGAAACATGTTCTAATTCTTAATTTTCCCGATGAAACCAAACTCGCCCATCGCGTTTAAGAGACATAAGCAATAACCTTGACTATCTCAAAATTCAGCTAGAGTATCTGATTATATTGAGATAATGTTATACCAACAGTTTTTCATTCCCTTTTCTCTTGAACTTTAATTTGATACAAACGTATTTCTACCTCAAAAGTGTTGTATTGCTTCATTTTTTGTGTAAAATGACTCCACCTAGAAAAATAGCTACAAGTAAAAAGAAGAAGATCATTCATAGGGGAGAGTCATCCAACTCCAAGCATATGTTCCACCTTTTCTAGAGCCATTGAATATGGGCATATTTTTCTCCATGCACACTCGAGCTAGATACTTGGAATTGAAGACACATATCCTTTTGCCAAAAAGAAAGGTCTAATGGAACCTAGAAGAATATTAAGCTTTCCAAAGAGAATACGAGGACCACAATTGGAACAAGTTGGCAAAATGAACAAATAATATCAAATGTGATTTGAAAGAATTATACACAAAATTTGTAAAATTGTTTTTTTTGCATTATGTGCAGCAACCTATGAATATGAGGACTAAAAAAATCAGGTATCTATTATTGGAAGAACAGGGAAACAATTATAACAAAAAATGAGAGGTTGAAGGAGAGGCAACATTGGAGGCTATAAAACAACTATTGGAGATCTTTTTTCTTCTTTCTTTCTTCCACTACAACAAAATACGTATTCAACGACTCCGTATAACGACGGTTTGTAAATAACAGTCATTGTAAAAGAGGCAGTGGCATTTTTTTGTAGTTTTTTCACAAAAATTTTCTAATTTTAACGATGGTTCCCGTCTGAATCGTCGTTATATGTCTGTTTTTGTGTAAACTACGACGATTCCTTGCTGGTCTGTCATTATATATGTGCTCCTGGTCATTTTTTCGGGCGAGCTCTTCACTCTCACTCTTGTCATTCACTTCATCTTCTTCCTCTCACTTATTTTCTCTTTCCCTTCACCTTCACCTTCATCGCACGTCGCGCCTCCCCATCAGACACAACCCCGCCGCACCTTCACCCTCTAACCCGTCCTCCCTGCGTCGTGCTAGTGCTGCTCTCTCAAGCGCTCTCAAACTCGTCGCTCGTGCACTGCGTGTCCAACCCTAGGGTTGCGCTCTCCTCCCTTCCTCCTTCCCTCCTAAGGATGGCAAAGCAGGATGGGTTATGCAGGCCGGCTCGCGGCCTGCTAGTAAAAAGCGTGGAATGAGCTCAGTTTTTCAACCCGCTGACCCGCTCTAGCTCGCCTCGCATAACCCGCAGCCTGCGCGGGCCAACGACGGGGCAGGGTAGGCTGGCCTGCCAACCAACAAAAAAAATAAATTGTGTGTTGGCAGTGGAGTGACAAGATAGGTCTTCCCTTTTCCATTTCATTAATTCATTCCAACACGCTGATGCACACACTTTAGGTTTTCCTAGTGAACGTTGCAACATTCCATTCCGCTCCGCGCTGCTGCCGTACCATTGCACACACTTTAGGTTTTGCAAGTGAACGTTGAAATGTTCCATTTTGCTCCGCGCCACTCTACTGTCGCTACTGTCTCCACTCCACGCAAGGCATGTTTTTTAGCTACATATGATTTATGAGATTTGTGCATTTTTTTTTATTTTGGTCTTGTATGGCAAGCATGAGATGCTACTATATTGGGGATTGAAATGGAATAAATTGGGGATTGTGTATTCTAAATTTCAAATTACGTGCCAATTTTTAAGGAAAATATTAAGACAAGTAAAATGTTAGTATCGTTTGCAAGCCTAAATTATATGCAAGTCTTTATTTGGTTTGAAATTTTGATATGATCGTTTATTGGATTCTAAATTCAATGTGATGATTTAATAATATAAGAGAAGATTGTATTTTTTATTTTTATATTATATGTTTATTCCATATAAGCATAGTTGAACTTTTTATACCAATCATAGGACAAGAAAAAAAAGGTGCATGTGAGGGAAGTGAGACAACCATTTATAAAAAAAAGAATGCGGGTTGAACCTAATGCGGGGCAGGGCAGAGTATCCAACCCACGTTCATTACACGGGACGAGCCAAGTACGGGCGGGCCTATGCGGGATGGCTTGGCCCGTTTTGTCATCCCTGTACCCACTCTCAAACCGCGCGCACTGCACCGAAGGAGAACGCTGTTGCCGCGCCCCGTCGTCGTTGCTGCCGCATCGCCTCATTGCTACTACCGTCCCAGTGCTCCTCCACGCCGCTGGTTTTGCTTCGTCGTGCCACTGCTCATCCGTGCCACTTTTTCCAGCTAGGTTAGTGTTTTAGTATTTTTTATTTTTTTTATTAGTGTTTTAATATTCTTTATTTATTTTTTATTTTTTTAATATTTTTTTACTTATTTTATTAGTGTTTTAATAATCTTTACTTATTTTAATAAATTTGTGTATGCAACGTGTTGATTTTGAGTCCGAGGGTTTATGATCCTTGACAATTTGGATTTTTTTTTATAATAAATTAGATAATATTTTTATACATTGAACGCGTTGATGTTGAGTTTGAGGGTGTCCGACCTTTGACAATTTTGATTTAGTTTCATTATGAATTAGATAATATTTGCGTTGATGCTGAGTCCGAAGGTGTCCGACCTTCAACAATTTTGATTTAGTTTCATTATAAATTAAATAATATTTGCGTTGATGTTGAGTTCGAGGGTGTCCGACCTTCAACAATTTTGATTTAGGTTTATGATGAATTAAATAGTTTTCTTAGTTTACCAACTATATGGATCAGAGTTGGATTAATACACGATGTATAACTGATGCATACGAAAGAGGGGTGGAAGAATTCATACAGTTTGCACAATATAATGTCGTTAGTAATCATAACGGAGTAAGAATGAGGTGTCCTTGTGTGAATTGTTTGAATGGAAGAATATTGTATGTTTCCGAAATTAGAGAACATCTTTTGTGTGATGGATTTTTAAAAAAATTATACAACATGGACGTGACATGGTGAATTATTGCACTTACAAAGTGTCCACGAAGCTTCGGAGTTTGTTGATGATTTACCAATGGACAATAGATTAGAGGACATGATTCGTGATGTGGGAGCATAATCTTTTGCTCAAGCAGTTTTCGAAAATATGTCTAATGATGCAGAGACTCCTTTGTATCCTGGTTCAACTAACTTCACACGAATATCAACGGTGTTAAGGTTGGTGAAATTGAAGGAAATGAATGAATGGTCTGACAAAAGCTTTCAAGAATTACTTCAATTGTTGAAAGACATGCTTCCAGAAGGAAATACATTACCCAATTGAAATTATGAGGCAAAAAAGATTCATTGTCTGATGAGAATAGGATATAAAAAAAAATACATTCATGTCCTAATAATTGTATTTTATACAGAAATGAGTATGTAGTTTAAGAAGATTTCCCAGGTGTGGTTTATCACGTTATGGTGAAAAAGAATATAATGATGAAGTCACAAAGGAAGGTCCTCCTACTAAGGTCGTTTGGTATCTTCCAATAATTCCAAGGCTTAAGCGTTTGTTTGCAAATGCAGATGACGCTAAAAACCTTAGGTGACATGTAAATAATAGAAAATGTGATGGACTACTTCGTCATCCAACTGATTCTTTGCAATGGAAGAAGATTGATAAAGAATTTCCTAAATTTGGAAAAGAATCAAGAAACTTAAGACTTAGATTGGCTATTGATGGAATGAATCCTTTTGGAAATTTAAGTACTAATCATAGTTCATTATACCAAGTTTACTATACCTGTTTTCAAATGCAAGTGGATTGACAATAAGACTGGTGTTAAAGTTGATGAATCAAAAATGACTTTGGTTGACTTTTCAAAAAAAGGTTATCATGACGAACCATTCATAATGGCATATCAAGCTTCCCAAGTTTTCTATATCCAAGATCCTACGTCTGAACACTGGTTTGTTGTGCTACGTGGAAAAAAAAATCAACATAATGACTCAGAAGAAGAAGACCTAAACAATGACATTTGTAAGATTCAGTCACTTACAAGAACAACGATCAATATAGAGTATGAGGATGTTGCTGATGTTGTACATGCAACTCGAAATGATCATGATGAATGAATATATATATATTTGTATGTGCATGTGTTTTAGGTTTAGTTTTATATTTTTATTATATTTCATATTCTTGATGCTTATCATATTTGTTTCATAACATGCACATGGCAGATGATGAAGTTCCTCGTTCAAGAACTGGTAGAGGACCTACTAGATTAAATACTAAGTGTATGAAGATAAAAAAAAGGGCAAAAAATATCATTGCCTATTGATGTCAACACTAATATAAAAAAAATTAGCAGTTATGTCGGAGTAGTTGCTCGCGAAAGGATATCTTTCTTAACTGATTCTTGGAATCCATCACCGAGCATGAGAGAAACATGATTTGGCAAGATATTCCGGTAAGTAATTGTTTTTACTTTGTTCAATCTAAAGTTTTTTTATACTTTGTTCATTATGAACTTTGTTTATGAACTAATTATCCCAAATAATGTAGACGCACTACGATATCCCAAATGTGGAAACCTTGAGAGCGAAGGTTTTATCTCCAGTGAGTGTCAAGTTTCGTCAGTTTAAATCAAAATTGACAACAACTTATATATATGGTCCAAGGAAAGGATAAAATCCTTGTACAAAATATGCATGCCTTGATGAAGAAACTTGACAGCAATTTGTGAATATTTGAGAAACTGAGAAATGGCAGGTTAATATCACTTGTTTTATTTGGATGTAGTTTATATCAACATATTATTGACTTTTGAATGTTGATGATAGGATGTTCGGAAGAAAGCAAAAGCTAGGCACATAATGAGACCCCACACTTATTGTCCCGTGGTGGTTATAAGATGTTAGAGCAGAAGATGCTAGAAGAAAAGATTAAAGCACGTTCTACTTTTATTGAGCAAAGGAATAGTGCAGATTCTTTCAGGCCCCCATCCCACCATCTCGACATGAGAAATGAAAGAGTGCTTGGACTTCTGAGGAATCACAACGAACATCTGAACAAATTGTAAGAAATATGTTCTCTATGTGTTATTTTAAATTCAATGTGTTGAAGTTTGACAATTTCTTTTCATTTGTTGTAAGATTCTCTTGTTGAGCAATCAACATAGGGAACTTTTAATCCATATGGTCGCGAGGATATTCTTAATGTTGCTATCGGACGACTTGAGCACCCTGGACGTGTTCGTGCTACTGGATATGGGATGGGAATTCGTTCATACTTTGGACCCTCATCACATAGCAAGGAACATTCATCCAATCAACCTAGCCAGGAGTATTTGCTACAATTACAACAACGTATAAAGGCTGAGGTAACTCAAGAGATTAAAGAAAGCTTAGTGGAAGAGTTTAATAAGCGGATGGATAGGGAGTTTAAAAAGCGGTGGGAGGAACATGACAAAACTGCCTCTGTAAAAGAAGAAAAAATTCTCCATTGATGATCCTATGGCAGCATTAGTGGAAGTTGCTAGAACTTTAAATACAACCGTCGTAGAGGTTCCATGGGATGCAAATGTTTTTGGAAGGCATAGTGATGTACCATTGTACTTTCACATGTTTGATTTGTTGGACCTTGCATCCAGAAATCAGGAGATTAACATAACAGTTCTACAATTATGGATCATGTCAGTTCAATTATTAAAATCTTTATACTTTTGATTTATAATATATTTGTGGATTATGTTTCAATGAGGGGAAACAATATACATATGGGTTTTTAGACCCTCAACTCATTCAATCACTTAGAAACAAGAAGTCAGAAATACAAACATACATCACCACTGCCTTAAAGAATGGAGGAAAACAAATTTATTTTGCTCCATATATCCATGAGTAAGTCCATATTTATTAAATAAGTTATACTAAATTATTGAAATAAGAGAAACTAACTGATTTGTTATATAGGGGTCATTGGAAAATATTGATGATATCTGTTCAAGATCATACTGTTGCATGGTTTTGCTCCTTGCATAAGAAACCACCTAATTATTTTAAACACATTATAGATAGGTACGACAATTTCATCTAACATTTATAATTACTTATACATTACATAATGTTATATGTTCTAACATGAAATCTTATTATTTCAGTGCTTATTCTGGATATAACATGTTGAATGGGAGGGTTATGTGATTCCAATAACATGATGGAGATATGACATGAACATGTTATGGATTCAACTTGAGTTGGAATATGAATAGGCACTTTCTAAGAATTGGATCAATGTTCTTAACATTCAAGAACTCACCAAATCACAAGTAACCAAGCCAAACTCATATAGAAACCCATGAAAAGGCAAATGAACCAATTGAAATACAAAAGAATACAAAAGAACCAAATAGAAACATAAAAGAACACAAATGAACCGATTAAATCTCCATGAAACTTAATTAACAACACAAGAACAACAAACTAAGAAGAACTACCGAATGAAAACACAAAACAAACAAGATTAACCGATTGAAATTGAAAGAAACATCTAAGACATGTTTTAGGATTTGTTTTGGAATG